>JGI994J12354_10003571_pt1 | contig 14443 bp, 15 predicted proteins | sample IntmicLarv3ML3BL_FD_12354 | JGI IMG/M metagenome (IMG submission 12354)
CACCTGCACCCATCGCCAGCATACCCAATCCGCCGCCCGTCGGGGTGTGCGAATCGCTGCCTAATAATGTCTTGCCCGGTTTTCCGAAACGTTCCAAATGAACCTGATGACAAATACCGTTACCCGGACGTGAATAATAAATTCCGTATTTATTGCACATTGATTGTATATAACGATGATCATCAGCATTCTCAAAACCCGTCTGCAGCGTATTATGATCTACATAAGCCACTGAACGTTCTGTTTTTACTCTCGGAATTCCGATAGCTTCGAATTGCAAGTAAGCCATAGTTCCCGTCGCGTCCTGAGTCAACGTCTGATCGATTTTCAATGCAATTTCACTGCCCGCAACCATTTCGCCCGAAACCAAATGCTCTTTTATAATTTTTTGAACAATATTAAGTCCCATTTTTTCCTCCGAATATATATTTTGATCTATATTAATTTTTAAACAACTCAACCCCATAACTGTCCATTCCACAGAACCCACGCATGCAATCACTAAATTCCAGCAATACCATATATCAATATTTTTCACGAATAAAAAATTTATTAGTAATAAATAATACTAAGATGTATATTGCCGGCATTTCTCAAAAAACAAATCAAACGGATTCTTCAAAAATTCCAAATCCGTGTTCTCGTCCAAAAAAGCTCCGTTTATCCCTATATCCCGTAATAATTTTAACTCTTTGATAAACTTTTTCTTGTCATCTGAATTAGTTCGTACCGCCGAAACCGAACCTTTTTCTTTGATTTTTCCCAATAATTCCAATAAACCCTGACGTTTATTCAGATTCGGAACATCATTTTCCACTTTTTCAACGGCTTTTTCATATGTAAAAAAATCTCCGTTCCCGATTGTGTCCAAATATCCTTTCATCATTGCATTACTCACTACAAGCGGGTTTAAAAACGGTTCCAGCCGCCATAAATTCATTTCAAATTTTGTTAAAAACCGCTTTGCATGCGACATGAAACTCCGTTTGTGCAGCAAAGTCAATCGTATGATATCATCATAATTGTTCGAATCAGTCATTATTCCTTTAAAATCAACCGATTTCGCTTTTATCATTTTCGCAAGAGGATATATTTTAAGCTCACCCATATAACCGAATGTATTATCGTACAAACACGTCAAAACCGGCATTTTTGTCTTTTCTTCATATTGCGTAACAGCAGGTGTCATTAAATTTTCAACTGCAATATTTGTTTTCCGAAAAATTTTCATCATTCTATCAACATCTGAAACTTTTAAATCCATGCCATAAACCATGATCCATAAAATCCAGTCACGCAAAAGCGGTAGTTTTTCCGCATTTTCCGAACCGACGATTTCCGCAAGAAATCCGACAAATTTTTTATCCAAAACCGAAAAATCGGGTTCAACCGTAAATTCAATCCCCAGTGTTTCGCGTCCGTAAACTAAAACTCCCGCATTAACGTTCAAACGCAGATAATACCGCCCTCCGCTGCGATTTATTCCTAAACTCCGAACAGCATTATCAACAGGCATATTAAAAGAATATTTTCCGACTTTTAAGCATAATTTTTCTAAAATCGCATCCGCCGTTTCATCGGAAATTCCGCAAATAATATTAAACCCAAATATCATAACACTATTCAACCTTTTTTCTGTACAGCTTTCATCTGTTATCTGTATATATTATACCATATTTTAGAACAAATGTTAAGTAATATTCCGAACAAAGTTCTCAATCATCTGGTTTATCCCATTTCATAAAAATCTTCTTAAACACTTTATTATCAAAACAAGCCATCAAAGCACCGTTTGTAGCCGCATGAATCAAATCAAAACTAAACGATGTCACACAAAACGATAAATAAGCCCACAAAGTAAATTTCGCTTCAGGCATAACAAAATACCACACGCTGTTCATCAACCAACCGAATACAAATCCCCAGATAAACGCTATTCCGACGTTAACCCATTTCGGCAGTTTAAACGTCAACGCGCCCATCAGTCCCCAACAAAACATTTGCGGAATGGTATACGGCGTGATTCCCATTACGAAATTCGAAACCAAACCCGTTCCGACACCTACCGAAAAACCCTCAAACCGTCCGATATACAGACTTGTCATCATTACAATAAACGAAACCGGCTGCAAACTGGGAACAAACGCACATAAAATCCGCCCTGCCGAAGCCATAGCAATTAAAATAGCGACTATCGTAATTTTTTTAACGGTAATCTTAGTTTTTAATGATAAATAAATTCCCAGACCAAGCATTGAAACCAAGACAATTCCCGTAAAAATTATAATTTTCATAACTTTTTCCTAATTTTTTAGCGAAAATTCTTTCACTAATTTTTCGAATCTGTTTTTTTCCCGCTCCGAAACAGGTATCGTGACGTTAAAAAGACAATGCTGCATTACATCTGCGTCAATTAAAACTTCAGCAAACGCCGATTGCACGCTGTTTTTGGAACTGTGGCTGCGTATAGCCGAACAAATTTTATCAGTTTCATCATCTGCCGTAATTTTTAGTTTTTCCAATACTTCTTTCGCCAGAATAGCTCCTTTTTCAGCGTGATTTTCAGGTTCAAGCGTTAAAAAAGTATGAAAATCATGCAATAAACCCGCCATCATGGCTAATTCCGCATTTTCACCGCGTTTAAGAGCTATCATCGCACAAAATTGCGAAACGCTGTACATATGATTTAATTGTACAAATCGAAGCATTATTTCGTCTGTTTTTTCGAACAAAAAATTTTCGATATATTTTCGCAATATTTCAATACGATTTTCCATAATATTTTTATATTCCCCTACTTTTTCCCAATATCCGTTCGATAATGAACATTTGTAAACGAAATTTTTCGAACGCCGTCATACGCTTTATCTCTCGCCGTTTCCATATCTTTGCCAATAGCCGTGACACCCAGAACACGCCCTCCTGCCGTCAAAATCCGACCATTATCAATTTTAGTTCCCGCATGAAAAACGTCACATCCACAGTTTTCGATACCGTCGATTTCATAACCCGTTTGATATTTCTTCGGATACCCACCGCTCGCCATAACCACGCAAACTGCGTTTTCTTTTGACCATTTTATCTCAATTTCGTCTAATTTCTGGTTCACCACTGCATTGAAAATATCAAACAAATCCGTTTCTAAAAGCGGCAAAACCACCTGGGTTTCGGGATCGCCGAAACGTGCGTTATATTCGATAACCATCACACCTTTTTCGGTCACCATCAATCCGAAAAAAATTATACCTTTGAATAAAATTTCTTCCATTTTCAATCCGTTCAACGTTGGAATAAAAATCTTTTCATAACATTCTTTTTCAATTTCGTCCGTATAAATCGGGCTGGGTGCAAAAGTCCCCATTCCGCCCGTATTCGGGCCCATGTCATCATCGTTGATACGCTTGTGATCCTGCGCCGAAATCATAGGTTTTATGGTTTTTCCGTCGCAAAAAGCTAAAACAGAGATTTCACGTCCGTATAAACATTCTTCAATCAAAACTTTTTTACCCGAATCGCCGAAAATTTTATCCAGCATAATTTCTTTGACCGCCAAAACCGCTTCATCCACTGTTTTTGCAACCACAACGCCTTTTCCGAGCGCAAGACCGTCCGCTTTAATTACAATCGGCGCACCTTTTTTACGAATATACGAAACCGCTAAATTATAATCAGAAAAAATCTCAAAATTTGCTGTAGGAATATTATACTTTTTCATGAAAAGCTTGGAAAAAACCTTGCTTCCTTCGAGTTTTGCTGCATTTTTAGTCGGACCGAACACCCGAACACCATGTTGAATCAATAAATCCGCTAAACCGCCGACCAACGGGTCGTCAGGACCGATTACGACAAAATCAATCGCATGACTTTTAATAAAATCCAAAATTTTATCAAAATCCATAACTTTTATATCAACACATTCCGCAACCGCCGCTATTCCGCCGTTTCCAGGTAACGCAAACAATTCCGTAATTTTTTTATTTTTCTTGAGCGAAACTGCAATCGCATGTTCCCGTCCGCCGCTGCCGATTATTAAAACTTTCATTATTTTTTCCTTTTATTCGTTAAACTTTCAATATGATTCAATCTGTTTTGTAAAATAACTTTTGCTTCGTCCAAACTTTTTTCGTCAATCACACGATATTCAATCCAGCCGCTGTGCCGATAGGGACTGTTTTCGATACACTTTTTAGCGTATTCTGTACAGTTTTCGTAAAATTCTTCCAATTTTTCCGCAGATAAACCCGTCACAAACAAAAACGCATCTTTTTCCGCAACAATGTTGCAAATATATTTATCTTTTTTACTGCGGAAACCCACAGCCCAACCCTTGTCATGGACATCAAAATATACTTTTTCTTCTGCATTTAAATCATTTTTCAAATATTCGTCAATTATTTCGAAAAATTTACGTGTTTCACCCATATGTAATAGCAGTTCTTCGTTAACCGGAATTATTTTTTTATCTGACAATCGTTCAAACATGCCGTTTCCTACCTTTTTTACACATTAAATCTAAACAAAGTCACATCGCCGTCTTTCATTTCATAATCTTTTCCTTCACTGCGAACCAAACCTTTTTCTTTTGCCGCTGACATAGTTCCGTTGTTTACCAAATCGTTGTATGCCACGATTTCCGCGCGAATGAAGCCTCTTTCGAAATCCGAATGGATTTTACCTGCTGCTTGAGGAGCTTTCGTACCTTTTTTTATTGTCCACGCACGAACCTCGTCAGGACCCGCGGTTAAGAAACTGATTAAACCCAAAAGCGTGTAGGATTCCTGGACAAGGAGGTCTAAACCGCTTTTTTCTATACCAAGTTCTTTTAAAAATTCTAGTTTTTCATCGGCTTCCAATTCGGAAATTTCTGCCTCGATTTTTGCACAAATGGGCAAAACCGCAGCACCTTGTTTATTGGCGTAATCTTCGACTGTTTTGTAATGTTTATTGACACTGACATCTGCGTATTCGTCTTCACCTAAGTTAGCAGCGTAGATAACAGGTTTTATAGTCAGGAAATTCGATTGATTGATTAGATGATATTCGTCATCGGTCATGTCCATAGAACGTGCGGACTGGCCTTTATCGAAGGTTTCCTTTAATCTTTCGAATAATTCTATTTCTGTTTCGAGGCTTTTATCGGCTTTTAAACCTTTTTTAGCTTTATCTATGCGTTTTTCAATCATTTCCATATCTGCGAAGATAAGTTCAAGATTAATCGTTTCAATATCACGGATTGGATCGACAGCTCCGTCAACATGTACAATGTTCGAATCTTCAAAGCAGCGTACAACATGAACAATGGCATCCACTTCACGGATATTAGCTAAAAATTTATTACCCAGACCTTCGCCTTTCGACGCACCCTTGACAAGCCCTGCAATGTCTACAAATTCGATGATTGCAGGCGTGTATTTTTTGGAGTCATACATTTTCGCCAGAAAGTCTAAACGGATATCAGCAACCGTTACGACACCGACATTCGGATCTATCGTACAAAACGGATAATTCGCCATTTCTGCGCCGGCGTTGGTGATTGCATTGAACAACGTAGATTTACCCACATTCGGCAATCCCACAATTCCTATTTTCATATAAAAAATCTCCTCAAAATAATATATTAATCTTTGTCTAAATCTTAACAATTGAATACTTAATTATACAATAATTTTTAAATAAAATCAAGCCCGAAAAACAATTGACACTTTTTTTTGCTCATGTTATAATATAATCAAACCATGAGTAATAAATAAAATGATTGGAAAAATTATGTTTGAAAATATAAATTTTATCAAGACGAACGTTCCGTTTGTACGTGAATATGACAGCAAAAAAAGTCCTTGCATTATTTTTCGGAAAAAATTCAATGTTAAAAACGTTAATAAAGCTGTTTTATCCGTTTGCGGACTGGGTATCGGATATTACTACATTAACGGAAAAAGCGTAACCGACGACCTTTTCACGGCTCCTGTCAGCGATTATAATAAGACTTTATGGTTTAATTCTTATGATGTTACTGCGTTATTGAACATAGGCGAAAATATTTGTACGGTTATGTGCGGAAACGGCTTTTTTAACGAGTCTTTTCGGACTTCCTGGAACCATAATCAAGCAGCTTGGCGTGATAATCCGAAATTCATTTTAAATCTCGATATAAACGGCGAAAGTGTGTTGATTTCGGACGAAAATTGGAAATGTACAGACAAAACGCCGATTATCTTCAACCATTTACGAAGCGGCGAACATTTTGATTCACGCTTATTTGACCCGAACTTCAATACAATGAATTTTAACGACAATGATTGGCATAACGCAATCATCGACAAAAACCCGCCGAAAGGACTGTTTCGCGAATGTAACTGCGAACCGATTCGGATTTGCGATGAATATAAAACTGTGAAAATTACGCAGACAGGTGATAAAAAATACGTTTTTGACATCGGGCAGAATATTTCGGGTTTCATTAGATTAAAAGTTTGCCAAAAAAGCGGAGATCAGCTGATAATCCGTTATTCCGAGCAAATACATAACGATTATTCGTTGCAATTGAACGATATGGAACAACATTATCCTGAAAGCGAATTCATGACGGATAAATTTATTTGCAACGGACAAGATTTCACATGGCAACCCAAATTTGTTTATCACGGTTTTCGTTACGTTGAAATTGATGGCATTGAAAATCCCGATTCAGACACGGTTACAGGCATTTTCGTACATCAGGATATAAAATCGATTTCGGATTTTGAATGTTCTGACCAAAATTTAAATAAATTATATAAAATCGGCAAATTGGCGACTTATTCCAACATGTTTTATTCATTAACCGATTGTCCGACACGCGAAAAATTAGGTTGGGCGAACGATGCTCAATCTTCTACCGAACAGATTTTAATTAATTTTAATTCGGTAAATTTTTTCAAAAAATGGAATACTGATATTTGTGATGCGATGGCTGATAACGGTGCGATGCCCGGCATAATTCCGACAAACGGTTGGGGATTCGATTGGGGAAACGGACCTGTTTCGGACGGAATTTTGTTCGAATTGCCATATAAAATTTACTTATATACATCCGATAATTCATTGTTAATACACAATTTACCATATTTTGAACGTTATTTAAACTATCTCGAAACACGCTTGGATTCGGACGGCATGATTAATTTCGGACTGGACGATTGGGCGTGTCCGACTCAAGTAAAAAACGTGCAAAAAACGCCGTTAAAATTTATCAATACCGTATTTTTGATTAAATTTTTGCGTATTGCGAAAATTGCAGCTGATTTTGCAAAAAATACGGAATTAAAAAACAAATATACCCATCAATGCGAAAAAATCGAAAAATTATTCGAACAGAATTTTATAAATGATGATAATTCGTGTAAAATAAACGAACAAACAGCTGTCAGCATGGCGATTTATCATAATTTATATAAAGATATCGAACCGATGAAATTGCAATTAAAAACTTTAATAGAAGAAAATGATTTCCATCATAATTGCGGAATGGTCGGACTCAGACATTTGTTCATTGCTCTGAATAAGTGTAATTTGCCCGAATATGCGTATAAAATCATCAAAGCGAACGGATATCCATCATTTAGCGAATGGTTTGAAAACGAAGCAACGACGCTTTGGGAAAACTGGGAAATCCCGGGTTCTTCGAAAAATCATCACATGTATTCGGATTTCATGTCATGGATTTTGAAAACATTGGTCGGTATCAACATTTCAACCGAAAAACCGGGATATGAACAGGTAACAATTAAACCTGCATTTATCGAAGAATTGACGTTTTGCAAAGGTTATACAGAAACAAAATACGGAAAAATCGAAGTTGAATGGAGTAGAAATGGAGATAAAATCAACTTAAACATACAATTACCGATGAAGATAGAAGCAAACATTATTCATCCTGAAAATGTAATCGTATTTTGTAATAATAGATTGGTTTTGGAAAAAGGTACTATTACTTATGTTTAAAACTTTTCGGAGGTCAACTTGAAGTTGAGTTGACTTCCGTTTTTTTGTATGGATTTTACGATTTATTTCAGATATAATTAAAATAAATCGTAAAAAGAGGATTAAAAAATGTTAGATAATAAAAAAATTGGTATAAAAATCGGAGAATTACGTAAAACAGCGGGATTATCGCAGGAAAAACTCGCAAATATATTGCATATTTCAGCACAAGCGATAAGTAAATGGGAAAACGGACATTCATTACCTGAAACGTCGTTATTACCTATATTATCGCAGATTTTTCAATGTTCAATCGATGAAATTTTGATGATTGGTTATGAATATGACAAAAAAATCGAAAATAACAAATCAACGATTTTAGAACAACAGGCAGAACATATCGCAAAACATGTCGTTGAAAATTTAAAAAATGAAATAGTTTTGAAAGAAAAAAAGGGTTTTAATGACAACATTATTATCAACGCTTTGAAAAGAGTTCACGGAAATATCGATGTTATTGAAGTAAAAAGAGAAAAACCGATAAAATACAACGGAATTATCGAAACAAATATTAGCGTGAAAACACCTGAAAAAGAATTCAATTTGTTTGAAAAAATTTTAGGAAACAATACAATTGAATTGGATAGGTATAGATTATTGAGTAAATATAATGATAAACTTATTCCTCAAATTTATTGTAATGATGACGACGAAAAAGCATTACTTATGGAAAATTTTTACAAAAATTATATTGGCGGACATAATTTTAATGAAAATAATGAACACGGTCAAATTTTTCGATCATATTATAAAAATATTTTAAGTGCAATTGCTGAATTCCATGCAACTTTTTGGGAAAATAATGAAGTATTTGATAAAGTTGGTTTAGATTGGCGACTGGAATCGGAAGAAAATTTAATTGCACATATTTCAGGTATGGAAAAAGATTTTCGAAAATATAAGAAAAACGAAGAATCGGGAAAAATCCCCAAAAACTGGAAGATTTTTGAAAATAATATTGACTTAAAAGATCTTGATTGTTTTGAAGAAGCTATAAAATTCATGAAAAACGAATATGTAAAATTAATAAATTCACGTTTTCATGCAGCAAAAAATATCACAGTAATTCATGGAGACTTGCATCCGGGAGCAATCTGTCTTTCAAAAAATCCCGAAAAAAACGTAAAATTCGTTGGTTTACAGGCATTAAGGATGGGTTTATGCACAGAAGATTTTGCCATGTTTTTGGCATTGCATATTGAACCTGAAAAGAAAAACGCTGATAACTTTTTAGAAATTTACTATAAAAAACTTTGCGAAAAAGTTAAAAATTATTCGTTCGAAACTTTTATTGATGATTACAAAATTTCAATCGCAGAAAATATGTTTTTCACAATCCGTCACATTAATTACGGAATTTTTGATTTCAACATGAGAGACAAATCAATCAAAGCGTTCAAAACGTTCGTTCTCGAAAACTAAAGTAATTATTTACTTCTAAACAAGTAATTGATAATTGATTTTTGTGCGAAAACATCATATAATACATTTAACGAAAGAGGTGTATAGTATGACGTTAAAAATCGGCGAAAAAATCAAAGAATTACGTGAAAAGAGCAACATTACTCAACAGAAAATGGCAGACTATTTAGGAATAACCGAACAAGCCATTTCACGTTGGGAAAATAGCGGCGGTTATCCCGACATGGAATTAATTCCGTCAATTGCGAACTTTTTGAATGTTTCGACCGACGAACTATTCGAAACGGATAAAAAACACGAGAAATTGGTAAATCTGCACAAAGAAGTCCGCAAAAAAGTGGTTGGCTGGGATTCTCAATCGAATTGTACAGCGATTGAAATGTACCGAGATATTTTGAAAGAATTTCCAAACGATTATCAAACAATGTTTTTTTTGATTGCACATTTGAGCGAAGAAAATCACGGCATTTCGAAAGGCAAACACAGTGCCGAAATAATTTCATATTGCAATCGGATAATAAACGATTCAAATGACATGAATTTACGCAGAATTGCGATAAATTCTATGGCAAGAGCTTATAAGGTAATGGGTGAAAATGAACGGGCGATCAAAATAATCAAGGAAAATCCGTTCATGTACACTATTAGTGAGGGGATATTTCATTCACTTGAAAGCAATATGCTTGGAATTGCCGAAGGTGACGAAAAAAATGATAATTATAAAAAGATAATCAATACACTTTTTCTTAATATGTGCCGATTAATCCGAGATTTTTCAAACGATGATTTTAGCGAAAACACAACCGACGAAACAACGTTGAAACGCAATATAATGCTGCGGGAAAAAATTAACACTTTCACAAAAATATTTTACGAAGAAAATGATTTTGGTTTTCATCATGAATTAATGCTGTATAATTATTACGAACTCGCCGAATATTATATTCTTCTCGGAAATTGCAAAAAAACGCTTGAAACCATTGAAAAATGCGCTAAAACAGCGATTTATTTTGATACGGACAAAGAAAGCGTATACTCATCAATCCTTGCAAAAAATTGCCGAAAAGACGGCGATTATTCGCTTGCTAATCACGAAAACGCAGAGGAAAATATTGTCTATAATCAAAGTTATCGCTTAATAAATTTCTGGCTGACAAGCAATGGGAAATTCAAATCGATATATAATAACAACAAATTTAAAGTAATTATCGCAGAACTTGAAAAATATGCAAAAGTTGAGAAGAAAATGAAATAAAATACTTGACAAACCCGATATAATACGTTATAATCATTAGTACTTACGCAAAAGAATAAATCCTTGTTCGTTTGACGAACCGTATAGTCCAGAAGGAGGTATATAGAATGGTAATGAATAAGTATGAAACCATTTTTGTATTAAGCACAAAAAGACTTGACGACGAAACAATTGAAGCAACAGTCGAAAAGTTCAAAAATCTTATTACATCAAATGGCGGAACTGTGGAAAGTGTCGATTTATGGGGCAAAAGACGTCTCGCATATGTAATTAACTACGAGACAGAAGGTTACTACACTTTGGTAAACTTCGAAGCACCCGCGGAACTTCCTGCAGAACTTGACCGTGTGTATAAAATTACAGACGGTGTGTTACGTTCGATAATTATTAAAAAACAATAATTTTCGCAACGTTTGGATATAAGCATAGATTGCTTATTGTGAAAAGGTATTTTATCATGAATGTAAATAAAGTATTTTTGATGGGCAGGTTAACTGCCGATCCCGAATTGAAAACATCCCAAAACAATGTAAGCGTATTGCGTTTTACTGTAGCCGTTAATCGTCGTTTTGTCAAGCAAGGACAAGATAACAACAGCGACCAGCAACGCGCAACGGTAGATTTCATCGACTGTGTAGCGTTCAGACAACAAGCTGAATTCGTTGGAAAATATTTCAAAAAAGGTTCAGCGATCATTGTTTTCGGCAGCATTCAAATTGACAATTACAAAGATAAGAACGGCAATAACGCACGTTCGTTCAGAATCGTTGTGGACGAAGTGTCTTTCGGCGAAAGCAAAGCAGGCGGCGGACAAAATTCACCCAGAGATAATTTTGAAATTGCTCAGAACAAAGAACCTGACGCATATACAAACGCCGTGGACAGCGACTTCTTTTCCGAAATAAAAGACATGGACGACGAACTGCCGTTTTAAAATTACGAAAGGATATGTTATAACAAATGGACAGAGAAAACAGTTACAGAGACCGTAACCGTGATGACAGAGACGGCGACGGCGGTTTTAATAAAAGAAGACAAAAGAAAAAAGTTTGCCAATTTTGTGCGGACAGAAATCCGGTTATAGATTACAAAGACGCAGGTAAATTACGCAAATATTTAAGCGAAAGAGGCAAGATTTTGCCCAGACGTGTTACTTCGACTTGTGCTATGCACCAGAGAGAATTAACCGAATCTATCAAAAGAGCTCGCCAAATCGCATTATTGCCGTATACAAGCGACTAATATTAAAATTATAATGGAATATGAAGATTTTACCGAATTTTCATATTCCATCTTAAATTGGAGAAAAATATGCGTATAGGCACAGGATATGACGTTCACCGGCTCACCGAAAACAGAAAGTTAATAATCGGCGGCGTTACAATTCCGTATAATAAGGGGCTTTTGGGACATTCCGACGCTGACGTTCTGACGCACGCTATTATCGATTCGCTGATCGGAGCGGCGGCATTAGGCGACATCGGAAGACTTTTTCCCGATACCGATATGGTTTATAAAGATATTGACAGCCTTATTTTACTCAAAAAAGTTTTTGAATTATTAAAGCAAAATAATTATAAAATCATTAACATCGACAGCACGATAATTGCTCAATCGCCCAAAATGAGTCCTTACATCGATCAAATGCGGCAGAATATTGCGAATATTTTGCAAACAAATATTAACAATATCAATATCAAAGCAAAGACCGAAGAAGGTCTGGGTTTCACCGGTTCGGGCGAAGGAATAGCCGCACAAGCCGTTTGTTTAATCGAATAAAGATGGTACACGATAAAAATGTACCATCTTTTGTTTATTTAACAATCAACATCAATTTTTGCATATTTTCCAATGTTTTCGCATCAGGATCGGTAAACATAAGCGGAGAATGGCAAAGACTTTCGAACGTTTTGCCGAAAATTATTCTGTCGCCGTTTCCGCAGGTTTCCCAACCGTCGTGGCAGCGTCCGCATTTACTCGCATGCGTCCAAGCCGTTTCTTTTAATTCTTCGTTTATTTCGTCATTTTCATTAAAAATACATGAATTAAACCAAAAAGTCCACGGTCCGGGCATATTTTTTTCGCCGTTAATCATCAGGAAACCGAGGCTGTCCCCGACTATTCCGCCGATTGCCCAACCCTGACCGTCTTCGCCGTTGGCAGTAAGCTGAATATTTTTCGAATGTAAAAAGGATATAAAATTCAATGCGTTTTTTTGAGATTCGCCAAAGAGTTTTTCGTTGATAACATTTTCGATTTTCAATTCAGTCATTTACAAATCCTCCATATAAATAAAATTATTCGTATAAAACCAAATTATTTTCCATTTCAATTTTATCAAAAGTCATACCTAATAATGGGTTGAAATCGATGATTTTGTTATTATTCATATAAATTTCTTTAAGATTTTTTAGAGACGAAACGACTGTAATATCTGTTATCAAGTTATTTGACATGCTCAAAATTTTCAAATTTTTCGTATTTTCCAAAACATTGATGTCTGTTATCAGATTCTTATTCAATTCCAGTTTTTCTAAATTAATGCAGTTTTCTAAAATTCCGATATCTTTAATAATATTATTTTCTGCAGTAAAGGCAGTCAGCTGCGTTAATTTACCCAAACTTTCTATGTTTTCTATACCGTTTGATGAAATCGAAAAACTTTTTAAATTAACGGCGTGTTCGAGCGGACTGATATCTTTTACTGAATTTCCGTCCAAATTTAAGATTGATAAAGCCGAAAATTCTTCGGAACCGTTTAATATAAAAGAAATATTGCTGATTTTATTAAATTCCAGATAAATTTTTTCTAATGTAATCAAATTTTTTAATAAATCTATTGATTCTATATCATTTCCTATTAAACTCAATTCTTTCAGGCTTTTCAAGTTTTCTATTCCCGATAAATCTTCAATTTTCGCATAATCAGCGATTAATATTTCCAGTTGCGGACAGTTTTCGACTGATGTTAATTTTTTCAAATTATTTCCGCTGATATTTAATGATTTCAAATTGGGAAAATATTGTAAATCATTTAAATTTTTAATTTTCAAGTCAGCGTCGCTGAAAGAATCACCCGAAAACGACAAATCCAATTCAGTTATATTTTTCAAAACATCCGTATTAATTTCTTTCGCAGAAATTTTTAGTGATTCCGCGGTTTTATTTGCGAAATTTCTGTCAGAAAAAATGGATTGATCATTTTCAATTTCAATATTATCTGAATTCGGCTGTTTATTATCACAGGACGAAAAACTCAAAATTAAAATCAGAACCCATATCAGCGCCGTAAATTTTTTCATCAAAATACCTCTCAAATTAACATTGTAATGCGTTAAATTTTATGTTATAATTATAGCATAAATTTTTTTTGATTTCAAGGAGATACAATGCGCGCAAGAAAGAAAAAAAATATCGACGCACGCTTGGAAAAAGGCAGTGATTTAATCGCCGATCATATCATTTTAAATGATAAACCTTTACATATCGAAATTGGCTGCGGAAAAGGACAGTTCATCACAAAAATTGCTCAAGATTTTGATTATAATTTTTATGCGCTGGAAAAAGAAAAACATGTAGCGGTTATGGCGATTGAAAAAGCGGTTAATAATAATTTAACAAATATAAAATTTATCCTAAACGACGCCGTTTCGCTCGAAAACTGCTGTCCTGAACATAGCGTTGACATTATATATTTAAATTTTTCTGATCCGTGGCCAAAAAACAGAGATACTGAAAAAAGAC
>JGI994J12354_10003572_pt1 | contig 14440 bp, 9 predicted proteins | sample IntmicLarv3ML3BL_FD_12354 | JGI IMG/M metagenome (IMG submission 12354)
CCCGCGCTGCATACAGATAGCGGCCATGCGCTCCATACACATCGCACCAAACTGCGCCAGCCATACGCTGGTACCCCTGCCCAACTCGCCAACCTTGGAAAAGCCGTCGTTCCAATCACATGTGCCGATAAGCGGCAGCCCGTCAGGCGCCGTTTTCAGGTTGTCCAGCGCGCGCAGGCAATGATCGTATATATCTTCGCTCCCGCCCGAGCCTTCGGGCACAAAATAGCGCTCGTGCCTGCCCGGCTCCAGCGGCTCACCGCCCAGATATTCTACCTGTTCGTCCAAAATAGTCACATCGCCCGTACGCTCCACATATTCAGCCGTCACATAGGGCAGCCATAAATAGTCGTCCGAACAGCGCGTGCGTACCCCGGCATGACCCGTGGGCAGCTCGTGCCACCAGTGCAAAACATCGCCCTCTTTAAATTGATGAGCGGCCGCGCGCAGAATATGCCGCCGCGCGGCAGCCGGATTCAGCAGCATCCCCGCCAAATGGTCCTGGAGCTGGTCGCGAAAGCCGTACGCGCCGCCGCACTGGTAAAAGGCGGTTCGCGCGCCCGTACGCACGGTTTCAAACTGATGCGGCAGCCATACGTTCATCATGTTGTCCAGCGCGGCGTTGCCCGTGTTAATGTTTATGGTGTTGCGCGTCCCCTCCGGCTCGGGCTTTGGCTGGGGCTGGTCGGGAACAAACCCTAGTGAAAACACAACATCCGTTTGTCCTTCAATGGTAATATCGGCGCACAGCGCGGCGCAAGATGCCGCCCCGGCCGCTTCCGCTTCCTTCCCGCTCTTCCGATCTTCATGCACTTTCGCCCCAAATTCCTGCTCCGCGCACCACCTGCCCTGCCAAAATTCCGCCCTGTCCGATATCACATATGCGGGCAGCGAACAGCAAAGCTGCATCTCGCCCGCAAAGGCGGCATTAAAGGGATTGCGCACAAAAAACCCGTTTTCGCTGCTGCGCAGCACAAGCCTGCGCCCAACCACATGGCTAACGCCCAACACAGGCTCGGTATAATAACAAATCTCGGCACCAACCGCTTTTTTGCTCCTCAGCCGCACCGAAATTAGCTTTTTGCTCCCGCCTGCGCTCTCACTATCACCGCCGCTTATACCTTCTGCTGCGCCGCCTTTATCCTCGCTCACATACCCGCCTATACTTAGTGTCACTATGCATTCAATGCCGCCCACAATAGAGGTGTACACCGTTTCACGCGGCGAAAAACAAGCCGCGCTGCCGTTTATCATATTGTACACCTTGCCGCCAATGCGCATAAGAAGCAGCTCGCCCGTGAGGTCGGTCGAGGTGTCATTGCTCCAAGGGGTCAGCTTGTGCTCGCGCGCGTTGAGCCAATAGGTATATCCCGGCGAGCTATCGCTGTGCAGAGTGCCCATCGTACTGTCGCACAGCACGTTACACCAAGGCAAATCCGGCCGTCTTTCCACATAAAACCGGCCGTTTTCAAACCGGCCGCCCCGGGCGCGGTATCCCTCTCCGCTCTCAGAATACACAGGTAGGCAGGCCAGCGGCTCTATGGGCGTATATGGCTCGGGCGCAGCAGGTTTCTCGGGCGAACTCGGCGCTATATAAACAGCCGCCGCCCTGACAGCCGCCAGACATTGCTGCTCTATACGCTCCATGTCCAAAAGATGTATGCCGCCCTTGTGCCCCAGCAATTCCTTACAGCCGCAGGCGGCCTGCATCAGCTCGCGTATACCCTCGGTCAGCGGGCGGGCGTAGTCCCCGCCCTCGCGGTAAAGCACGGCAAGATCGGCGCTTATGCCGCACGAGCGCAGCGTGTGATGCAACGAAAAATATGGCTCAAGCCGCCCCAAATCGATATCACTGCGCAATTCAAATACCACTATGGGCATATCGCCCGAAATGCCCACAGACCATAGGGCGGGCAGCCCACCATTTGGCTCGCCTCTTACAGCTTGCCCACCTCCCGCCGCGCCATATAATATAGCGGGCAGCAGTCTGCGGTTTATCGCCCCCTGCATCCCAACGCCCATCAGCGACATGGCCGCATGGCTCACGCCGCCCTCGGCGCGCACCATAGAAAGGCGGCGCAAGGCCTCATCGCCGCTGGGCGCAGCACATATCACAAACCTCAGCGATTTTTGCGAGCGCGGCGGCAATTGCAGCCGCACACCCATAGCCACACAGCCATCGGGCACGCCCGGGCGGCCTTGCAGGCTGTCAAGACCGAGCATAGTCAGGCTGCGCACACCTTCCGGCCGCTGCAGCAGCGCCTCGCGGCTAAAATCGTACAGCGGCTCAATATCCTCAATAAATCCGGCGCTCAAATGCATGTTTCCCGGCTCGCCGCCGCGTGCTCGCCGCGTTACAACAACGGCCCTCAAGCCGCTGTTGTAGGCCGTTTTCAAAAACAGCTTGGAAAAGGCGGGGTGGGCGTTGTGGTCGGCCGCCGTTGTCAGGCATGGCTCAAAATAAACCATCAGCTCAAGCTCGCGCGGCTTTGCGCCCGTATTTTTTATCACAATCTGGCGGCTTTCGCAGGCAACAGCCGCCGAAACCACCACCTTCATGCCCGTTTCGATATCGCCGCGCTGCGCAAAATAAGAGGTGTAATCGCTGCCAAATTCGCAGCTGCGCTTAACCTCGCCGCTATAATCGGGCATTGCCGTCAGCGAAAAGCTGCGTCCGCCCTCGCGCACCATAGCAAAAAAGCCGTTTGGCGCGCGCATCAGATCATCACTGCGGCGGTAAATATCAACGCCTCCGCACGAAGCCGCCGAGGCTCCGCTGTCGGCCGTTATCAGCGTATATTCACCGTTGTGCAGCAGGTTTACGCGCGGCTCGGCCGGATTTTGAACATCGTACACCTCGTGCTCCCAGTCCATGCGGCCGGCTTTGCAAGGCACATCGCGCTCCATCTCATCGCGGAACACCTTAGCCGCCGCCGGCACCCTTTCCATAAGCAGCTCGTCACAGGCGCGCATGTTGCCGGCCGCCATAAACCGCCGCTGGTTTATATTATCCTGCAGCAAATTTTGCACAGAAAGCAGGCTCATGCCGACATGATGCGCCATCAGGCTGCGCACTGTTGAATACCCCGTGCTGCCGCGCCGGCCAGCCGTGTAGTCGGCCGCCTCGTAAAAGCCATACCGCCCGAGCATGTGCAGGCTTTCCAGCTTTTGCAGGTTTCGCAAAGCGGCTCGCGGCGCATGCGGCAGCGCAAGAAATGTTGAATAGGGCGACAGCACATATTCGGAATTGAGATGACGTTTCAGCCCGAGGCGCTGAACGCCGTGAGCCTTGTACTGATAGTTAAACTGCTGGTCGAAGGCGTAAAACCCGCTCTCGCTTATGCCCCAGGGATGCCCCGTTTGCCGTCCGCGCGCCCTCTGGCAATACAGGCAAAAGCGCAGCGCCTCATAGCCGAGCGAGCGCTCGTAAACGGGCAGCAATATATGGGGCATATAATATTCAAACATTGTGCCCGTCCATGATACCGGCCCGACATATGCGCCCTCCTTTGCCAGCGTGCGGCCCAGCGCGCCCCAATGCTTTTTGGGCACCTGCCGCGTGGCTATAGAATAATAGCTGCACAGGCGCGATTCGCTCATGAGCAGGTCGTAATAAGACGGGGTTAGCTCCCCCTTTTCAACGTCATACCCTATGTGAAAAAGGCGGCGGCGCTTGTTGTACATAAACGTGAGATCGACAAGCGAAAGTTCGCCGGACAGGCGTTCGCGCAGCCCGGCTATGCCCGCGCTTTCGCCCGCATATTGCTTTAAGCCCTGCTTCAGCGCCATAAGGCAGCAAGCATAGTTTCCGTTGTCAACAGCCGAAACAAAGCGCGGCAGCAGCGGTTTTAGGGTTTGGGTGTCGTACCAGTTATATAAATTCCCGCTGTGCCTCTCAAGGCGGCCAAGCGTATCGAGCGTTTTGTTCAGGCGGCCGATCATGTGCGACGTATCGATAAACCCGAAATCGCGCGCGGCCAGCACGCACAGCATATAAAGCCCGATATTTGTGGGCGAGGTGCGGTGTGCAACGGCGCTGACAGGCGTTTCCTGCATGTTGTCGGGCGGCAGATGATTGTCGCGCTCTGTGCACATATCGGCGTAAAACCGCCACATAGCGGCGGCATAGCCGTTAAGCCGTTCCTCGTCATTATTGCTCAGAGGCTGGGTGCGGGCATGGGTTTTGCGCGAGGTCAGCATTATAACAAATGGCGCGGAAATTATAAACAGCGCCGCCAGCCGTATCACTGACGAGGGGCTGAGCAAAAGCGCGGCGCCCAGCGCGAAGGCGGAAATATCGCTCAGGGTCACGGGCAGGCGACGGCTTTCGGTTTCGGCGGCCGTCTGCCATTCCAAAAGCCGCCGCCCGCTGACAAGCTGCCGCCACAGCGCGCGCAGGGCGGCATCGGCCGAAATAAAGGCCGTTACCGTTTGCAGGGTGAGGCACATGCAGCTTTCGGCCAGCGAAGCCCATGCCGCCGGCATGACCTTTGAATAGTAGCGGCGCACCAGCATCTGGTACCCGCCCGAAAAAAACGAATACACTGCGGCGAAAAGCCCCGGCGCCATAGCGCACAGCATGGCCAGCAGACCAAGCGCCCATGCCTTTTGAGCAAACACAAAGCCCAGCGGCAGGCAAAGCACGGCCGCTATGGGGCACAGGTGCCGGCGCAGGTTGTCGAGCAGCATATACCGGCTGAGGCCAGGCACGGGGTTTGCGCGCCTCCTCCGCGCCGTTTTTAGATGACGGCGCAGAAACATTATATTCTGCCAATCGCCGCGCACCCAGCGGTGCATACGGCTGAGATAGCTCTTAGCCGAGGCGGGGCAGCCGTCTATAACCTCCACATCGGACATAAATGCCGTGCGCAGAAATGCGCCCTCGATGATATCATGCGATAATATGCGCTGTTCGGGCAGGCCGTGATCGAGCAGGCTGTAAAAGGCATCGACGTTTATTAGCCCCTTGCCCGAAAACATGGACGAACCGAACATATCCTGATAAATGTCGCCGGCCAGCGTATCGTACGCTGTCACGCCGCCCGCGCCGCACATAATGCGCGAAAAAGCCGTGGCCGCCGCGCTTTTCAGGTCGATACCTACGCGCGGGGCTATTATGCCGTAGCCGGCCGTAACCCGCCCGGATTTCAGGTTTATCACGGGCTTGTTCAGCGGGTGCATGGCAGCCGAAACAAGCTCGGCGGCATTGTCCATAAGCAGGTTTGAATCGGCGTCGAGCGCGATGACATAACGCACATCGGAAAGAAATGCGCGGTCGCCCTCAAAGGCCTCAAAGCTAACATATTCGCCCTTTATAGCGCGAACGAGCTGGGTTATAGCGCCGCGCTTGCGTTCCCAGCCGGCGTAGGCGTTTTGCGTGCCAATGTGCACGCGGGGACGCACGGCCAGCATAAAATCGTTGCTGTAGCTACGGTTTAGCCGCGCTATTTCGCGCCGAAGCGCGTCTACCACCAATATGTCATCGGTATTTTTGGGCAGCTTGCTCTCTTTCAGGTCGCACAGCAAGCAAAATTTTATCTCGCCGCTTTTGCACTGCTGATGCAGCCGCAAAAGTGCATCGGCCATTTTTGGGGCGCGGTCGGGCGTGGGCACAAGATTGGACACAACAACGAGCGTGCGCGCTTCGTGCGGGATTTTTGCGCCGATATTCATGCGATTCAGCGGCAGCGGCTGCACGCCGCGCGTGAAGAAAAATTCGAGCATAGGGCGGCAAAATTCGGTGAGCGGCAGCCACAAAAGCGCGGTAAGCCAGAGGCTGCCTATATACCATGCCAGCGGCACAGCCAAAAGCAGGGGCAACAAAAAGCGCAGGACGAGCAGCGCCCGGCCGCGCACCTTTGAGCGGTGCGGCGTGCCCTTTCGTCCGGCTGCGCCGCATAGGGGCAGGTAATACCCAACATGGGCTCGGCGCTGCTGCTCTGTGGCCGCCGCGGAAAATCTTTGCAGCTCGGGCGGCTCGTCTAGCTCGGCTGCGGCCTCGCGGGCGTGAGCCAGCACATTTTCGGCCACGATTATCTCATTCAGCTTCAGCCGCCCGGCCATTTTGCCCACAGCGCGGCGGTAGCACGAGCGCGTGCGGTCGTCCATCTCTGCGTAACACTGTGCCGGATCGAGCGCCAATATAGCCTCCACGCGACTGTGCTTTTCTATAATATCGTCAAAATCCACCGAGGGCAGATCGCGCAGCCCCGAAACGGCGCGCCCCATGGCCTCTGCGTCTGCCTTTTTTGCCGCCGCGACCGACGCCATGTGTATATAGGCAGCGCGAAGCATGGCCGGAAGGATTTCCAGTTCGGCCGTGCACAGCGGCTCAGGCAAGGCTGCAAGTGCGCTGTTTAGCAAATCTGATGGTGTGCCTTCCTCCGCTATGCGGCGGCACAGGGCGTATATCCGGGGCGTTTTGTCCCCGCAGGGCAGCCGGCCGCAGCGGCCTATAGCCGACAGGGCTGAATTAGCTTCACGCTCCAGCAGATAATAATTGTCGCGCAGCCATTCAATGGCTCCGCCTTCCGGCCGGGCCACGGCCTCACGGTATGCCCTTCGCAGCGCAGCCAAGGACGATTTTATCAGGCGTTCTGTTTGTTTCGGTTTTTTTATATCGCTTTTTTGCATAGCAAACTCCTAAAAAATTGTTTTAGCGTGATATAGTCGAACCATTTTAAAAACGAGGCGAGATTTTCGAAAATATTTTTTGCTTTGTAAGGCCTATGGCACAGCCATGCCGACATCATTTACCTTTAAGTTTGCCCGAAATCGCCAAAAATACACATCGTCTGATTGGCAGGCACCTGTCAAAAAGTTTCTCTTGACATCGTAACAGTGTTATGTTACGATACTATCGAGAAAGGACGGGGAACAAAGCTATGGACGACCTTATTTCAAAAAAGGAACTGCTGGAATACACCGGTATTTCTTACGGCGCGCTTTACCGCTATAAGCGCAAAAACCTGATTCCTGACGAATGGTTTATACGCAAATCCACCTTTACGGGCCAGGAAACTTTTTTTCCGCGGCAGGCCATATTGGAGCGCATAGAGCAGATACAAAACCTAAAAGAGGATGCATCTCTTGACAGGATAGCCGATATGCTTTCGGACGAGGTGCCAGCCGGTTTATGCGCAAGCCGCACCTGCATAGCGGGCACGCTTTCGCCCCCTATAGCCGATATGCTAATGCGGCAGCCGGGCGGCGACACGCTGGATTTTAAACGCCTGTTGGCTCTCGAGGCGGCCGAAACGGCCAACAAATCGGGGCTTGTTGCGCTTTCGGAATGCGAGCAAATTTTGCAGCTGATGCTGGAATGCCCCGAAGTACAGAAGGGCGGCCGGCTGGTTTGCCGCCGCCAAAACGGCGTGTTGTTTTGCTCGGTTCAGTGCGGCGATGTGTTTTCTGTTACGCCCGTTATCTTTGAATGTGACATAAGCACGCTGATATCGGGCATAAAATCGAGAACAGAGGGGGGCGGAGCAAATGAATGATTTAAACGCGGCGGGCGTTATAACCTGCAACGGCGGCACATTTGAACGGGTAAAAATTGAGGGTGTTGTGACCATTAACTCGGACATAACCTGCAAGGACATGAACATTGAAGGTGTTTGCCGGGTGCGCGGCGGCATAGCCTGCGGCACGGGAAAAATAGCGGGAACGACCACAATTTACGGACCTGTGAAGGCCGAGAATATTTCATTGCAGGGCATGCTGAAAATAAGCGGGGATTTTTCCTGCGACAGCCTGAAGGTTGATGGCACGCTCGATGTTGAGGGCGTTTTAAGCGCCGACGACATAGATATTTTTATGGCCAGCGGATGCAGCGCGCGCGAGGTTTGCGGACACAGCTTGAAATTGCGGCGCAGGGGCAGCTCGGTTTTTATGAGCATTTTCAAGGGACGCCGCAACGAATTCAAGGCTGACAGCGTCGAATGCGACATTGTTGATATTGAACACGCCAAGGTAAATACCATTTTGGCCGACAGGGTTGTTTTGGGCGAGGGCTGCGAGATTGGCCGCGTGGAATACATTTCCTCGGCTGACATCAGCCCGAAAGCACGGGTTGGCCAGCTTGTAAAGCGGGGGGAAGAGGCATGAACAACGCACGTGTAATGGGCGAGGGGCATATATCGGGCGCCTCCTACGGCAAGATATCGGTGATGGGCAAGGCCTTTATAGATGAGCCTGTTTTTTGCGAGAGACTCCGTATAATGGGCGAGACCGAGGTGAAATCGGACATCAAGGCGAGCTTTGTCAAGCTGCGCGGCGAGATGAAAATAGACGGCAAGGCCGACTTTGAGCAGGCGCGAATAATGGGTGTGGTTAGATCTGAAGGCGGCTGGCGCTGCGGCACACTGAAGCTTTGGGGCGAGCTGCATTCGAGCGGCGATTGTTACAGTGAGCACATAACCGTGCGCGGAGTGATATCTGCCAAAGGGCTGTTTAGCGCCGATTATGCCCTGTTTAAGGGCAAATATCCCAGCTTTTTTGAGGATATGGGAGGGCAGAGCTTGCGGGTTTTTTGTCCGTGGTACAGCCGTCTTTCGAGCGGATTCGCCGTGACGGCCAAGAACATTGAGTTTGACGACATAGACATTGATTATGTGAAGGCGGACACTGTGCGCGGACATGACATAAAAATCGGGCGGCACTGCGAGATAGGCCTTGTGGAGTACAGCGGCACGCTGACCGTTTGCGATGGGGCGCGGATAGAGCGGCAGGTTAAGCTACCATAAGTCAAAACAAACCACCATCTGCTGCATTTGCGGCAGATGGTGGTTTTGTTATATTATGCTTTTATCAGGGGTTTTTGTTTTTAAAGTTTATTATGGCGAGCGTTATTAAACAAACAATTACAAAAGGAAAGGCATAATAAACGCTCGAAAGAGTCGTTGTGAGGTAGGAAAAAAAGTATGAATTTAGCCTATATTCATAAATAAATGCAAGCGACGGGGACAAAATCAACCCAAGCAGCAAAAAGCTAAACCGACAAGGCCTTAGCCTGAAAAAGAAAACTATACCCACGAGCGTAAACAAGTAAACGCCGATGACATATACCCAAAACAAAGATTGCTCAAATTTCGTGCTGATGTATATTAAAATACACGGCGTTATTAAATACAGCAGCGAAATCGCTTTCGTTTTCACAGCAAGCCCCCTAACATAGCCCTTATTTTACAGCATGGTCAACGCCAAAGCAAGCCAAAAAAAGTCATTGCCGCAAAAAATAGTTGACTTTCCGCGGATTACTGCATATAATTACTTTGATGTTCAAACTATTTGATATTCAAATCAATTTACTATGAAGGCGGAACCGCAATAGTCTTTTCAGCGAACGCCGCCGGACGAAATAAGGTGTCAATTTGTCAGTAAAAATTGCGGCCACGGGAAGCTGTTTGCCCGGGCTGTGTGTGGAAAACAGCTACTTTGAAGGTATAATGGACACATCGGACGAATGGATCGTCAGCCGCACGGGAATAAAAAGCCGCCGCATTGCCGCGGGCGAAACAACGGCCACGCTGGGAGAAAACGCCGCGCGGGCAGCTCTTGACAAAAGCGGGCTCAAGCCTGCGGATATTGGGCTGGTGATCTTTGCTACCATAACGCCGACAAGCCGTGTGCCCTCTATGGCCAGCGTGCTTTGCGGCCGGCTGGGCATAGCCGATGCACCCGCCTTTGACCTGAACGCGGCCTGTACCGGCTTTATATACGCCTGCTCGGCAGCGCGGGGCATGATGGAAACGCTGGGCATAGACCATGCGCTTATCGTGGGCGCCGAGACGCTTTCCTCGATAACCGATTATACCGACCGTTCAACCGCCATTTTATTTGCCGATGGAGCGGGCGCCGCCGTGCTCAGCCGCTGCGAACGCGGCGGAATACTGGCCGAATATATCAAGGGCAGGCCCGACAACGACGGCGCGCTTTGCTGCGGTTTTTCAGCTTTGGATACGCCATTTGCAAAGCACGACGGGCCTTTTTCGGACAAGATTACAATGAACGGCAAGCGTGTTTTTGTTTTTGCTGTGGAATCTATTACCGAGGTTATAGGCGCTGTTTTGCAGAAGGCCGGCCTGACGGCTGATGATATAAAATGGGTTGTGCCGCATCAGGCCAACACACGCATTATAAAATCGGCGGCCGGACGCACAGACATACCGCTGGAAAAATTTTTTATAAATCTGGATGTGTGCGGCAACACCTCGAGCGCGTCTGTGCCTATAGCGCTGGATCAGCTTAATACGGCCCATCCCCTATCACCGGGCGACAAAATAATACTGGCCGGGTTTGGCGGCGGATTTACCTACGGCGCAACGCTGATTGAATGGTGATTGTGCTTATTATACAAGCTTAAAATATGAAAGGGCGGCGCGCCGCCACGAAAGGGAGACATATATGAATAGGATTTGCGAGCTTTTGGGCATCAAATACCCCTGCATACAGGGGGGCATGGCCTGGATATCGGACGGTACACTGGCTGCGGCGGCTGCTAACGCCGGCATAGTCGGGCTTGTCGCGGCTGCGGCCGCTCCGGCCGATATTGTGCGCGCCGAGATACGCCGTACACGCGAGCTGACGGAAGGTGTTTTCGGCGTTAACATCATGCTGATGAGCCCCCATTCGGCCGATATAGCGCAGCTTGTTATAGATGAGGGCGTGCAGCTTGTGACAACAGGCGCGGGCTCGCCCTCGCCATACATGGCGGCATGGAAAGAGGCCGGAATAAAGGTTTTGCCCGTTATCGCTTCGGTGGCACAGGCAAAAAAGATGGAGCGGCTTGGGGCTGATGCCGTTGTTGCCGAGGGCATGGAGGCGGGCGGCCACATAGGGCAGACCACCACTATGGCTCTTGTGCCGCAGGTTTCGGCGGCCGTCAGCATTCCTGTTTTGGCGGCCGGCGGAATTGCCGACGGACGCGGCGTTGCGGCGGCATTTATGTTGGGTGCCGAGGGCGTTCAGATAGGCACGCGCTTTATCGCGACCGAGGAATGCGGCGCCCACGAAAGCTACAAGCAGGCGCTGCTGGATGCTAAAGACAGCGGCACAACCATAACCGGACAAATATCCGGCTCGGCGGCTGCACGGCTGATTAAAAACTCTTTTGCTCGCAGCGTTATTGAGCGCGAACGCGCCGGAATAACGCCCGAAGAGCTGGAGCATCTTTTGTCGGGCTCGCTTAGGCGTGCCGCCGTTGACGGCGATATGAAAAACGGCTCGGTTATGGCCGGGCAGTGTGCCGGTATGATTGGCGACATAAAGCCGCTGGCGCAGGTTGTTGAGGAGATTTTCAGCGAGGCGCGCGATCTTATTTCAAGGGGGGCCGAGCTTTGAGAATAGCTGTTGTTTTTTCGGGGCAGGGCGCACAGTCGCCCGGCATGGGTCGCCCTCTTTATGATAGCAGCGCGGCGGCAAAGGCATGGTTTGACGGGGCGGGCGAGCACATAAAGCACCTATGCTTTGATGCCGACGAGCAAACACTTAACCAGACACTGAACACGCAGCCGGCCGTTTATGCCCTGGGCATGGCGGCGTATGCCGCACTGAAAGAGCGGCTGGATGCGGCCGGGATACAGCCGGCCATGTTTGCCGGACATTCGCTGGGCGAATACGGTGCACTCACTGCAGCCGGAGCCATACCGGCCGAACAGGGTGCAGCGCTGATACAGCGGCGCGCCGAGCTGATGTCCGCCGCCGCGGGAACCGGCAACACCGGGGCCGGAATGTGCGCCGTGATGGCTGACGCAGACACCGTAACCGAGCTGTGCGGCAAGGCGGCCAAACAAGGGCTGATACTGCCTGTTAACTACAATGCACCTACCCAGACCGTTGTGGCCGGAGAGGGCGTTGCTTTGGAAGCTTTTTTGGCTCTGGCCGCCGAAAACAGGGTGCGCGCCGTGCCGCTGAAGGTTAGCGGAGCGTTTCACAGCCCGCTTATGGAAAAGGCCTATTCAGGGCTTGCTGAATATCTTTGCGATGTTGATATCGCCGTTCCGGAGCTTCCGGTTTACGGCAATGCGGACGGCCTGCCATACAGCGGCACGCCCGTACAGATTAAGGAAAAACTCGCGATGCAGGTGAAAAGCCCCGTGCTTTGGGTTGATACTGTGAGCAACATGGCGGCGGACGGTGCCGACATTTTTATAGAGGTTGGCGCGGGCAGAGTGCTCAGCGGCCTGATACGCAAAATAGACCGCGGACTCAAGGTTTTTTCCGTGTCTGACGGAGCAGGGCTTGAGCAGGTTATGGAGGAGTTGACCAGGCAATGAAAACAAACGAAACATTAAAAGGAAAAATCGCGTTGGTAACAGGCGCTTCGGGCGGCATTGGACTCGGTATAGCCAAAGCTTTTGCGCAGAGCGGGGCCGATGTGATAATGTTATCGCGCAGGCCTGTGCCCGATGATGAAATGGCCGAAATGGCTGCGCAGGGCGTAAAAATCGGGTTTTACGAATGCGATGTTGCTGATTTTGGGATTGTGCAGGAAACTATAGCCAAGGCGGCCAAAGATTTCGGCAGGATAGACATCATTGTAAACAACGCGGGCATAACCAAAGACGGACTGCTCATGCGCATGAGCGAGGAAAGCTTTGACGACGTGATAAATGTCAATTTAAAGGGCACCTTCAATGTGTGCCGCGCCGCTGTGCCCGGTATGGTTAGGGCGCGCGGCGGACGAATAATAAACATTTCGTCTGTTTCGGGGCTTTACGGCAACGCGGGGCAGGCTAACTATTCGGCCTCCAAAGCAGGCATAATAGGCCTGACAAAAGCCCTTTCCAAAGAGGTTGGCAGCCGCGGCATAACGGCCAATGCTATTGCGCCCGGCTTTATAGACACGGCCATGACGGCCGGGCTGGACGACAAGGTAAAAGACCGGCTGCTGGACAATCTTTCGGTGAAACGGCTGGGCACGACCGAAGACATCGCCGCGTTGGCGGTTTTTCTCGCTTCGGACGCAGCTTCATATATAACGGGACAGGTTATCGCCGTTGACGGCGGCCTGCGGCTTTAAGGGGGAAACATTATGTGTATAAAAAGACGCGTGGTAGTAACAGGCATGGGCGCGGTTACGCCTATCGGCAACAACATTCATGATTTTTGGCAGGGGCTGCTGGATGGCAAATGCGGCATAGATTTCATCACCCGTTTTGACACATCTGAGTTCAATGTCAAGGTTGCTGCCGAGGTTAAAGAGCTGGACATCGACCGCTATATGGACAAAAAAGAACAGCGCCGCAACGACCTTTTTTGCCGGTTTGGCATGGCGGCAACCGTGCAGGCCATTGAGGACAGCGGCATATCGGCCGAAAACACCGACCCTTACCGCGTTGGCGTTATTACAGGCTCGGGCATCGGCGGCATAGAAACGCTGCAAAACGAGACTCTTAAGCTGAAAGAGCGCGGCCCTTCGCGCGTGTCGCCCCTGATGATACCCATGATAATAGGCAACATATTGCCGGGCAGCATAGCCATAAAATATGGCTTTAAGGGTGCGGGGCACTGCATAGTTACGGCCTGTGCCTCGGGCACTCACGGCATCGGCGAGGCCTTTAAAATGATACGCGACGGCGAGCTCGACGCCGCCGTTTCGGGCGGAGCCGAGGCAACCATAACCACGCTCGCCATGGCCGCGTTTGACAACATGAAGGCACTGAGCACGAAAAATGACCCCGCGTGTTCGTCCACACCGTTTGACAAAAACCGCGACGGCTTTGTTATGGGCGAGGGAGCGGCCATGCTCATTCTTGAGGAGCTGGAGCACGCCAGAGCGCGCGGAGCCAAGATATACGCCGAGGTAAAGGGCTATGGCACAACATCGGACGCGTATCACATAACATCGCCCGACCCAACAGGTGCAGGCTGTGCCCGCGCCATGACAAATGCTATTGAATGCGGCGGAATTACTCCAGCTATGGTTGATTACATCAATGCCCACGGCACTGGCACGCCGCTGAACGACCGCTATGAAACCCTGGGCATAAAGGCAGCGCTGGGCGAAAACGCGCAAAAAGCGGCCATTTCGTCCATAAAAGGACACACAGGACACATGCTGGGTGCGGCAGGCGCGGCCGAGGCCTTGGCCACGGTTTTGGCCATAAAACACGGCATCGTCCCGCCCACAATAAACCTGCGTGAAGCCGACGAAGAGCTAGACCTAGACTACACTCCGAATTCACCAAAAAAACTCGACATAAATTACGCGCTGAGCAATTCGCTGGGGTTTGGCGGACAAAACGCCTCGATATTGCTGGCGAAATACACCGGATAAGGGAGATGATCCAATGGATTTACAGCTTATTTCAGGCCTTATGGCCATGTTTCAGCAGAGCGGCCTTTCAGCTTTAGAGGTTGAGCAGGATGGTTTGCGCGTGCGCTTTGAAAACAGCGCGGTTTCGGCGAATGGGGCGGGGGCGGCGGTTCCGGCCGCAGC
>JGI994J12354_10003573_pt1 | contig 14439 bp, 11 predicted proteins | sample IntmicLarv3ML3BL_FD_12354 | JGI IMG/M metagenome (IMG submission 12354)
ACTGGCATGGCTTTGATCTGATCCAACATCATGAGATTGTAATGATTGATTGCGCCGTAATTCCCGCTTTGATGGATGCTCCACGGCGGGTCGGCCATGATGGTTTTGTATCGTTTATTGTTTGGCATAGCTGCCTCCCTTTCGCATTAATTTTCTTGTCTTGTGACGTGCCGGTTATACATGATCCGGCTTATGACGACAAGGAATTTTAACTTTTACTTTCAGAGCGATTCGACACCCTGTTACAGGGGTGAGAGGAGCAATAAGGAATATATTTATTTGGTATTGTAAAGAATACGGGCATGAGCGTTATTCTTGAATCAATTCCGGCATATCTATCGTTCCTTCCAGCCGAACTTTCTGGTTTTCGTGCAGCGCTCCAGTCTGTGCAAAAACATCGCCGAGATGGCCTTCGATGACACTTTTAAAAGAGCGAACGGTCAAAATATCCTCGCTCATGGAGGCCTCTATGAGTGATTGCATAATGGGTGTGGCAATATGTACGATTTGGATTCCGTATTCAAAACCCGTTTCAATCACCTGTTTCGCGAGAATTTTGGCCTTAGCATTATCGCTTAACTCCTGAAATGCAACAAAACAATTGAACCGACTGGCAATCTCCGGCAGAATACCCGCCTCAGTGAAGGATTTTCGTGCAGCCTCGGTTTCGCGATAAATCTGTTTTGTCAGCGAAACCGATTCATTTTCCGAAGCCATCTCGCGGTAACTGACCTCTACAGCATCATTTTCATAGCAAATATTTTCGATGTCTGGCGTGAACGCGAACCCTGTTTTTCGCTGAGATTCTTGCCCCAGACGGAAATTGGAAGTAAAGATAAAAATACAATGCCGAAAGTTATATTCGCGGGAATGATCCGGCAGCTCCTTTCTGGCGGCACAGCGTCCCTCGTCCAATATTGACATGAAAGTTTTTAGCACCTCCGGGTGCGCCTTGTCCAGTTCATCAAACAGAAAAATCGTATAGAGATTGCGCGTTACCGCTTCGAATACCGGGGCATCGTCATACCCGACATACCCCGGCGGTGACCCCGTCAACCGATAAACGCTGTGTGCCTCTGAAAAAGTGTTGAGTTCAGTCCAAACGGTTGCATAATTGTGCGGACAAAACCTCGACAGGATTTTTGGCAATGCTTTCGCCGCTTCGGACTTTCCGGTTCCCGGTGGGCCGTACGCAATGATGGAAAGCGGTTTGCGCGGGACGCGTTTATTTAGATGAAGCGACACCTGATGGGCAATGGTTTGAACTGCCTTTTCCTGTCCGATGATGTGTTTTTCCAGTTCATGCTGGATTATCCGATAATCGATAACACTTGAAATTTCGTGCTGTAGAAGAAAAAGTTGATCTTTATTGATAACAGAATTCAAATCAAAATGGTCAGGAGCAGACTCAGATGCAGTTATCTGGGACGGTGAAGCAATGACCGATTCCGGCGGCAATGTCTGAAAAAACTCTTTCATCTTGCGAAAGCTTCTAAAAAGCAGACGAGAGCCGTTGCTCAAAGCGGCCATAGCTTGATTGTCGCCGGAATACTGTATAGGCCCTTCAAAAAACATCGCGTAATGATCTGAATCTTTATACAGGCAAACTGTGGTCTGTGCCGGGAGACAATCTCCCGGCATTTCACAATTTTCAAATTTAAGCGCCTGTCCTGCGGGCAGTCCGTCCACTTTTTGTTGCAGCCAGCGATAGTCCTGCTCAGATGCCCTCGCAAAATCGGTCAGTTTCATGACTGATCCCCCTTTACCAATCGGTTCGAGTGTCCCGAATTTTTCTTTTTAATGACAGAAGATCGCCGGTTCCGCCGCAAAGAGTACAGGTGGGATAACCGCTGGCCTCATTGTTGGGTGTTTGCGGAATCCAGAACGTTTCATCAAAAAAGGATAGTTCATTGTCAAGAGGTTCATTGTTCTGGAAAATTTCCAGTCCAAGGGCTTTACCGGCCAATGGATTCATGCGGATCAAAACGAGATTCCGGTCGGCAACCTGGCTCAGCATATCGCTGTATATACAATTTTTTCCAGATTGATAGAGCAGCAGCATCAGTGCGATTTGGCCTTTGGTGGCATTCACGCGGGTGGTCGCAAAAATGGGCGTTCCATCAGAGGTAACGTCGTTTTTATACCCGTTCTCATAGGCCTCGTAACGGCTGCTCATGGCACAGCGCGGACAACCGTTGTTGGTAACTCCCGGATAACTGAAATATATTTCCGCTGCCATTCCACCACGATACAATTGTGCCGCCAGATACGATGTGCCGTATTTCATGGCCAGTGCAGCCGAACGAGCCTGTGCATAGAAATTGTCGGTGCATCCACAAATTAGCACGTCGGTGGGTGTTTTCCATAAGGCTCTCCCGACGATACTCGCAAACTCGCTGTCGGTCATAGCGTCATCCAGGAATTTTGGAACGACCGTCACTTTTGCGGCAGGATTAATGTCCAAAATTTTTTCGCACACGACTTCCGCTTTGCTGCGCCCAATTTCGCTGGCAAAAACCTGCTGGGTGGCAATATTGCTCGCGGCAATCGTATCGCCTTCGATCAGAACAAAATTACCGACGCCGCTGCGAGCCAGCTCTTCCACAAATTGACGTGTTCCGCCCAAACCGATACAGACAACGGTTTTCTTGTTGAGAACGTCGAGCGGATACAGAGATTCGATACGGCTGAACCTGGTTTCACTGAGGGTATGTATATGTGTCGGCCTTTTGTTCTTAGATTTCTGATTGTAGTTTTTGGCCACGGTGATCGGTTGCTCACGAAAGCGGATGCATTCTTCAAAAATATATGGATAGATTTCGATATTGCCATCCGGCGGGTTGCTGACATTCACGATGGGCATGAAGAAATTGCCGTGAACATTCATTGCTTTCATGATTTTTTCTACATATTCAAAGTCTCCCTGAGAGGGCGTGGTCGCTCCGTGAGGATGGGAATGAATCACGCCGCAAATCTCAACTTCTTTGGCATTCCACGCGGAAATCACATCATTAAGAAGAGCTGTATTCGGTGAATATGTAACGCCGGTTGTTTGCGCGGACTGATCAAAGTAGAAGTGGTCAATGGTTTTTCCGCCGTCGCTGGAACCGAGAATCCCTCCGGTCTCTGCCGGATGCCGTCCTACGGTTTGACTAATCTGATCATAGACCTGTCGTGTCATATTTAGCTTTTTTGTTAACATAAAAATTCCTCCTCTATTCTTTTAATAAGCGTTCGGCAATTTTATCGAAACTGTCGTGGCTTTTGACATATATCGCGGTGGTGTCAGCCCATAAAGAAGCGACAATTTTTGCCTCTTCAAGGGTAGAAATTTTACCTGCCCAGCAGATATATTTATACGTTTCTCCGTCGGCATGGAGCCGGTGGGTTGCGTGGAATGAAGTGTCTCGCCCCTTGTAGTCCACTGTGTTGATGATGTATATTCGCCATCCGGTTGAACCACAATCCCAAAACACAAAATCCATCTTCAGAGATCGGTCTCCTGTGGTATATCCCAGTCTTATATGCTCCATTTTTCATTTCTCCTTGGCTAAAATGTTTTGGCGGAGTGGAGAAGCCCGCCCAAGAAAGGAGCGCGGGCTTCTCCGGTCGCAGAGTTAGCAGAATGTGCCCTCGGGCAAATCACCCTGTCTCCCGCCACAGAAGGTTCCTTCAGGAAGTTCTCCCTGTCTGCCACCGTTGTTATAGATGCGTTTCATTGTCTCGCCCCCTTTCGATGGTTAATTTTGTAGATATGATCACAGCCGCTTTATGCAGTGATTACATCCCTCCTTTCGAATGACTGCTTGTTTTTTGCGAGGGCGATTATTGCCCTCTAATATTCAAGGGACAATTAGATTGAGGTTGAGTGCAAAATTAGCGAAAATCTTTTAAATATTCGCGCAGCTGAGAAAATATCTTTTGTTTTCGGCTGTTGACGCCTTTTTGTGAAAGTCCAACTTTGGCAGCAATTACGCGCTCGGACAGGCCAATACTAAACAGTTCAGCGATCCGCCTATTTTCCGGAGATAATTGACTAAGGGCAGTATGCAAGGCATCGTACAGTAGCTGATTTTCCACGAATCCTGCTGTGTCGATTGAATCGACAACATCGAAGCCGTCTTCAGAAAATTGTTCTAGTGAAAGCGGGCGGCCCTGACGCGTCTTATCACAAAACCGACAGTCTTTCATGCACCGGTTTCCGTTTTCATCTCGACAGCGCCCCTCGCGTTCTTGGATTTTCGCTTCTGCCCAGACCGGGCGCATATATGCCAGGTAAACTTCTTCCGTGACGGCAAATTCTTCGCCATTGATTTTGAGGTAGCGCTGTTCGCTGTTCTGATTGTTTTTCATTTTTTTCGGCTCCTTTGATTTTCAGATTTTCTGAAAACCGCGAGAGCCGTCTTGCTATATCCACGAAAACAAAAAAGACGGCAGGGGAACACCTTTTGCAAGGCATTCCGCACTGCCGTATAACGGTCTCGCGGATTTCAAATTTTTAGGGGGTTATGTTTGCGAACCTAAGCTGTCTTCTGGAAATTGCTGATTTTGATTTCTCCGTCAGATGTTAGTTGTATCATCGTTATACAACCTTTCATGAGAATTTCGATTAACCCGGAAAATTCATTGATTTTGCAGACGAGAAAACCTTTGCTGTTTCGGACTTCGCGCATTTTCTCACCTCCTTCAAGGGCTACATATGATGCTAAGTGTGGAATTTATTGACATAAATCAATAATATCTGATATGATTAAAATACAAGTTTTGAGTGAAGCTCTGGGCACTAATATCTTTCTTGACAAAAAATAACCATTCGCTATAATACACAGCATTATGAACAGCTCCAATGAACCCTCGTACAGCAACCCTAATATTAGCGCGGAAGATCAGCCGCAAATTTCAACGTCGAAGGAACTCCCAACAGGTTATGAACAGGATGCCTCTGGGGTACTTGTCCGCCGCGATATAGGCAATGTTGCTGTATCAAAGGAGTCTAAAAATCGTTTGATATCCTCAGAATTCGATAGCATCGAAGCTTTCGTCGGATTAATAGAAAAACAGGCCGAGAGAAGCCATCGTGCCTATAATGAAATGATTGATGTTCTTAATCAAAAACGCAGACCAGATCAACAACTTTCGTCAATTGATCGTTCGGCTTTTGATCGAGATTTGGCGCATCAGATATACGAGTGGCGGGATAAGCCAGATAGCAACGGAAAGATAGACGCGAAGGCGTTGTATTACTGTATGTATTATCAAAATAAACGCGATGGAACTTGGACGCTTAATGCGACACCGAACGTAATTTTGACGCCGGATGAAATATTTGCTTTAGCCGAGAGCTTTGGCAAAAGACTGCCAGCGGGTACTATCATCAATGATGAAGCAGCGATTAGGCAATATGACAATCGACAGCTATCCGGCTCAATTAAACCTGATGTAACCATAAGATTTAGCTTGATGCCGAGCACGTATAGTACCGATAGCGATACGGCTGAAAACAATCTGAAACGACTTGGTGTGGCACGTAATGGTGAGTATGCTGAGGAATATGATAAAGTAGCGGTTCCGAGTTTGTTGGAAGCGGTATCGTATTGGTACAACCTTGACGCGCAATTGGACAAAAAGCCACGTAGCCAAGAACATAAAACGCGCATTCGCCATATTAATTTGCCAGTTAAACGTGTTCCGCGTGATTTTGATAACAAAAATCGTCTTAACCCTCGGGAGCACAGTGTGCCGATCTCATGTTTTAGCTATGAAGACTGCGCAGAGATTTTCATGAGTGATGCGAACGACATGGAAAGCGCGCGATTTGAAATTTATTGATTATGATTGTCGTATACGCGGAATCTTTGATGTTTGAAAATTCAGTATTATCATGACTTATTGTTTCTTGAAATAAAAAAACCCCTCTCATTGCTTATTGAAGCTTCTGAAAGGAGCGTACCATTAAATTGATTATATTACAGTCCACAAAAATCGGATTTTTTCGGGACACTTTTGAAACAAAAATCAAACAGGGGTGACCAACTATGAAATACGCTGAATTTATTAAGTCCTTATACGATTGCAGTGGATTTTCTAGTCAGACTAATTTTCTTGAAAATCTTTTTATGGCCACCACGGATAGGAACTATCCTGATTCTATTGTAAATTCAGAAGATAGCTATTTGAAAACATTTTTTGATCGTCTCACTGAACCAGTTAGAACGGATTTACATATCCGTTTTCATAATGGTTCATTCTTGGAGTTTTTGAATAAACATTTGCACGACCACGTAAAAATTGCCACATTCGCAGAGAAATATGGAGCGCCTTCTGATTTTGACTTTACAGATGATTGGCAAAAGAGGCATCTATTTGACCTCATTGCAGAACAATTCAAAGAAATTTTATCAGAGAGGGACTTCGATGCAAAAAATTTGATCGCCGAGGGATATAAGACTGGTATTGATTCATCAGATTTATCTGCTAATATCCCGGGTTTTCTTTCTACTGACAACAATTCTGAAAATCTACAGAAAAACAAAAAAATAGTGCCCTCCAAATCTGAGGGCACTGGCGAACAGGATGAAAATACTGCGAACACGAAATCATCTTCCGGATTAGGCGGTGAGTCGATAGATGTGGACGCTTCTGTGCCGTCGGACAACGACGAGTCCGATCATGAGGCTGGGCGTACCACATTAAAAAAAGATTTCCCTAACTTGAGAGTATTTCCCAAATTTAGCCGCAAGCTCCGCTTGCAATATCTCAGGCAAGAATATTCGGTATCCCCAAATGCGGTCGTTTCTGTGCAGACTGACAACGGTGATTCCAATCATATTGAGAAACCCATTAGCATTTATATCGATGGCAAGGCTTATCGTGGCGCATTAGGACAAATTTTTAACAACTCGAGAATTCGCTCTCTGCTTAGATCCACCCCCCGTCTTCAGTGTCTCAGTCAAGAATACAAAGATATATCACCAGGCGCTCTAAAAACAATCATGAAAAATTATGTCCAACAGCACATTGCGGATAGGTTGCAAGATGCTCAGACTGTCAATGCTAAAACGGAAGAATTGAATGTAAAAAAATTATTGAGTACGATTAAAAAGCAATCTCTTGTGCTTATAGGCAAAGCTGGATCAGGAAAATCAACCGCACTTCGTTGGCTGTTTTTACGATCAAGGGGCATCACTTCCTACATCAGAATGAGCAAGCTCAACGGACATACTCGCCCAGCGATTTTAGAGGAATTCAAGAATACATTGATCGACAATCAGCTCGTGTTTCTCGATGGACTCGATGAATTAACGCTGTCTTTTGATGAACATACTTTTATTCAAGAACTGACTGATGATTTCGCCGAGAGAAACATTCGCTTCGTCATCAGTATGAGGGTGGATCATTACCAAGGGTTCACTTCGCTATTGGATAAATATTTTTCCAAGACCACTTTAACACAAGGGAATGGCCTTGCTGTGTTTGAAATTCAAGATTTTGACGAAGTGCAGTTCATTAGGGCTGCCTGTCTGGTTGAAAAGTTGGAAAAAGCCGATCCTCGTCACTTCAAAAATAAATTCCCTCATGATATCAGTGTGCGAGAATATAAAGCCATACTGAAAAATATGTTTAAGGAACAGCCATTGTTTAAAACAGCGTTGTTTTCCCGATATGCATATCCCCTTTCGGAGGCCATGCAAAAGGGCTTATCTATGGCAACGGCTGTGGAGAAAATCATCAAATGGGAGTGCCACGATTGTATTAAATCCGGGAACACGAAAGAACGAAATCCGATATTCGATGCTTTTTCAAAAATCGCAATGGATTATCTTGAAAAAATTGCTCTGTTGGTGAAAGGTAATGAATCAATTCTAACGAAGGAGATTGAATCGCTGCGCATTGATATGGTCAAGAACGAATGCATGACGGAAATTGTAAATTCAATTAAGAAAAGCGAACTTACTGATCCTGATTTGATAAAAGAATGTAAAGCATCATGGAAAAACATCTCTTGGTGTTTGCTACACGTATCTGATGATGGGGATTCTGTTGAGTTTCAGCATAGCATTTTCAAGGAACATTTCCTTGCGAAACATTTGGCAAATGTGGATTTATTGGATAATGAGGAAGATCGGAATACTTTTGTGAGGTTTTCTGAAAGTCCATTATTTATTGAAGAATACGCCAACCAGCTTCGCATGAACGGTAAAATTGAAGCCCTATATGACAATATTGAGCCAGATCAATATTATGCGGGGCGCGACAAGGCTTGGTATTGCAACTGGTTTGTCGGTCGATTGTTCAAGCTTATGAACGATGGAATTAAAGTAAAGAAGGGAAAATTACTTAAACCCGTTACACAGCTCATTCCGAAGGCCAAAATAAATTGTGAGTCAAAAGCAGGGATAAATCCTATTTGGATTGAGATTCATAATTTACGAGAGGAAGGGTTGCCAGTTGTACCGTCTCACCCACTGTCAAATGCAAAGGAGCTTGCCTTGGATGTTTGTCATAATGGTACCAGTGATGATTATATTGAAGTGTTTGAGGCCGTGCACAAAATACACCAGGAACTGTTCTTTGAAAGCGATGCCGACATAGAAACATCCAACTATACTGCACTTATTTACGCTCGAAAGTTATACAAAAAGAATCCACGCGAACACGATGGTGATTACTATATCGTGATGAACGATCTTTCCGAATATTTTCGTGAGCAGCATAGTGAAATTGCAGCTTATTTTTGTTATTGGTTTTCCGGCTTGCTTACTAAACGTGAAGAATATGATCTCGCTAAAAGATGGGCAGAAAAGGGATTGACCATGATAATGGTGGCCAAAGTTTCAATTAGTACTGACGATTATGGAGGAAATATTGCTACTACAAGACACTTATCTCTCAATCAGGATCTCCAGTTCGACCTTTGCCATACTGCCATCATAGCTATTGTATTTAAGTTAAATACTGATTGGGTCGAGTATGAAAAATACTATGAGATAGCAGTAACAATAAAATCAGAGCAACAGTTCTCTGTGCAAAGATACGAAATATATAGATTGATTAAAACCAAGAAATTTGACGAGGCATTCCGCATTTTGGATGAATATGGAGATAAAGTCTCCGAAGAAGGCTATCGGTTTTATTATCTATATTTATTGGGCGTGTGTAAAAATCGGTCAAAAACGCTGGATGCATTTGATCCAATTTTTACTGAGATGGAAGATATTAGAGATTCGGAGACGGATAGATTGAAATATGTAGTAAAGGCGCTAGAAATATGCGAATTAAAAATGATGTTTTATCACCAGACAGGAAACCAAATTGCTCTGGAATATTTGGCAAAGGACAATATTGGACTATATAAAGAATTCAATAGTCGGAGTGGAGTGTCTGTGTGTGAATATATCCTTGAAAATGATGAGGTAAATCGTTCGGATTATGACTCGACAATTAACGAAGTGATTTGGTTATAAGAGTTTTAAAGGGTGCTTATGTATGGACATTCAAAACCATATATAGCTGTGAAACTGAAATATTTCTGTCCTAACGTTATGCTCTAATCTAGCACTTTCTTTTCAGCAAGTTTACCATTTCCGAGTACAAGCAACAACAGGTCTCAAGATCGCCAGTGTCAACGAACACCATACATTTGGATATGTAGGTATTAAAAATGGTTTAAGAAACATCTTCCCGATATAAATCGCGTCAAGATTTCATGGGTTTCGTCGAAGAAAATCCTGATAAACCGCCCCAGCTTCACAACGAAACTGAGACGGTTTGTTGATATCAAAGAGGTGATGTTACTAATTCTCATTAATACAAAAATTCTGTAATTGCCTCATTCATTTTTTAGAGTTCCCAAATGGATGATGTCCGACCGCAACAACAAGCGAGGCCGCAGTCAGCACTGCGAAAAAACTTGGTTTCGGACGGCTTTTCGCTTAATTGGCTCTAATGCCACCATTAGAAGAGCCCATGGACATGATAACAGTCGCGCACCCACCTAATTCCAGCATATACCATCTGCCATCATACTGCGCAACATCACAGCAAAACAAAAACTCCTTGCCTTTATATTTGAATTCGGCAGCTACACTTTCCATCTTGTTTGCCCCAAAGAGTTGGCACATCAGGGCAATATTTTTCTGATTTCTGTCATCGCTATAAGAACCATCAGTCAAATCGTCAATTGATTTAAACTCCAAGTCTGAGATTTCTAGCAAAGCATCCGAATTATAACTTTCAGCCAATATATTGACGATGTCTTCGGCGTTGTACTCCGATTCATATTCTTTGCTACTTACAACAGTAATCGTATAAGATGACTCAAAAGGTAAATCGCCCAGTATCCAGATTTGTCTTAAAATTGAGTTTGCTATCTTGCTACGTTGCCGTTCTATGTTTAAACCAAAAAACAGGTCGTTTGAGCTTGGAAGTATCGGACTCATACTAGGGGCATAGCTAGACGATCTATTTATCAGCGCTTCGAGGTCAACATTTTCAACATAATGTGAAATAGCAAAGGTATTGACCATAGCGTCCAAATCTGAATTTCGTAAGCCGGTAAAGTACGCCTCTACTGCTGCCTCGGGGCTATCAAAGCCATTGTCGTCCTGTCCTGTTTTTTTTACATGAAATGGTGATACCAAAAACATCTCAAACAAAACGATGCACACCAGAAGCATACTTCCCGCACCCAGGAAAAACGGCATCAACCGATTCCCTTTCTTTTCGCTGACCGATACTGGCAGGGGTTCTCCGTAATCGCCGCAAAACTTCAAATTTTTCCCTTGTTTCTTTCCACAATGAGTACATTTCATTTCATTCACTCCTCTTTTTTTATAACACAAAAATTGTGTTTCTATTGAACTCGTTTCAGTTTAACCGCAAAGGCTCCCGTACCGTATTCCGAACCGCTGCCAGGCCGGATTTCTATATTGTCGTTATCGATTACAGTCACCTGATAAGACATTGTTGTGTTGAACAAGAGCCCCGAAATATCCAGCCGATATTCATCGCCTTCCTTATAGAAAGCGTATGTATCCTGCGGGCTCCATACATTGCAGTTCACACCGCCAAAAACAATAATTGAGCCTTTTTGCATTTGTCCATGCGTATCTTCTCCAACCTGTTTCCACTTGCCTTCAATGGCAAAATTTCCTGAATAAGACGAGCCGGAAAGCGGGATGGAATAGGCATCGCTGTCCAATGGCGCGGAGGCACCGGGGAGAGCGATTTCGACGTAGATCACAAAAATATTATCCGCCCGTTTGACAGGGGTACAGTTGAAGGTTAAGGTTTCCGTTCCTGAGGCGTTCGTCACTGTTTTTTGGTCATAAATCACGGCAGTATTCGGATCTGAATCCGTGGTCGCCCCTGCGTTTATTTCACAACTTAAAGCATCGCTGAATGAGTAATCAACTGTGACCGAAAAGCTCTCCGGCTGTCCTGCAGTTGCCGTGTTTGGGGTAAGCCCTGTGATTTTGATTGAGCCGGTTGGGTTTTCTGGTGACTTTGCGGATGAGGCTTGAGAGTTATCTGGCAACTGTTGTCCTGTCTGCGAATTGTCTGCTGGCGCAGAGGAATTGGGCTTTTGGGCTAATTTTATATTCCTGCTGGTAGGCGTTAAATCGTCAAAGAAATTATACAAGCTATGTTCTGGCAATTTTCCGTTAAAGTATTCTTGACTACACATTATTGTTTTTCCCGGATGTTCTGTTATCGGCAATGACGATACCATATCGTTCTTGACTCTAAAAGCATTGATAGGAACTGACCGGTTTTTCAAAATTGATATACACAGATTATCATGTAATGATGATAGACCAAAAGCGTTAAATGTAGCTACTTTGGCAAAAGGGAAATCATAACCAACCACAGATGTATACGCTAAATGTCCTCCCAATGAGTGTCCTGTAACGTATACAGTATTCCCCTTGTGTTTTTCCAAAACATTTTTCAATAGATTTTTAGCATCTTCATCTTGAAAAGAAACCCCTATAAGGTATGATGTGAAATCATTCATCCAATCGTGCTGAGTAAATGGATTGAGTTCACCCTCTGAGCCTCGAAAAGCAACAATAATGTTATTGCCCTTTTGAAAAACAGTAGAGCTAAATCCTGTATCTGTATTATAATTCTCATCTACCTTTAGTATTTCCCAACCCTTAAGTTCGTCTGCGGAAACTCTGTTTTTGTCGTTCATGGGAAGATTTTGCAACCCGTCAAAATGAGAATTTAAATTTTTTTGCCGTTCTTTTGATAAAAGAGAAATGTCATTGCAGTATGGAATGTCATCGTAACAAATTCCCGCACACATCGCCAAATCTCGATCTGAAATATCCCAAACAAACGGATCCGGATCTTCATTGTTCAGGTAGCCATCAAAGTCATAATCCTCATATTGGCTCACATCGCTTGAGCCGAATTTCTTATCGGTATCGACATAGCGCTTGTCTGCGACGATGTACTGTGAAAAATGAGTTACGGTTGCTTTTACTGTGGTGCCTTTTACTGTAGTGGGTTGTTCTTCCAGCATCTGCGTATCGGGATTCACCCAGTAAATAGTGGGTTTTGCTTTCGATTTGAGAAGAGATTTGTCAAGCTTGAATGAAATCTCGGCTGACTTAAAATCTCCATAAACGCTAAAATCATAGGCAGGAGCAATATACCCGGGCATATCCTCGTTCAAGAAAAAGTGTGCGGTGATTTCATTAATATGCAGAGTTTCTGCTTGCTCAGGTGAAAGTTTTATTTTTGCCGAAGCTGTGGATTTTCCGTCATCCGCTTTTTCACGTTCCGTTACCGAAAAAGATTTATTGATCTTCAGAGGATCAAACTTGTGCGTGATCTCCCATCCATCGCTCGCGCCGTCGCCGTCGGTATCGCGGTTATTGGGGTCAGTCTTATATTTTTTCATCTCTTTATTATCGCTTATCCCATCAAAATCCGTATCAGCCAATACCGGGCTTGTTGCGTGCTCAATTTCGAACAGATTCGTTAACCCATCATCGTCCGTGTCTTCATCCCCGTCATCAACGCCGTTTCCATCGGTGTCAGTCTTCAGAGGATCAGTCTTCAGAATCGCAATTTCTATGTAATCAGACAGGCCGTCGCCATCCGTATCGGGGTTATTCCTGTCCGTCTTAAATTGTTCTTCAAAATAATTGTTCAAGCCATCGCCGTCATCATCGTCCTCATCTGACAGATGAGACAAGGCTTCTTCCAAAGCGGCAATCTGAGGGGAGGCTTTGTGAAAGGGGTTGTTTCGACCGTCGTTGGCTAAAAACATCCAGTATCCGCTACCGAGGATGGAAATCACCAGGATCAAGGCGATTGCGGTTCTCACTGGATGCCGTTTCTTCTTTTTATTTTTGCCGTTAGACGCGTTCGAACCCGCCGTGGATTGAACGGCGGGCTGAAACTGACTGTATGTATTCGGAGAATGAGGCCGTTCAGGCTGAACGGGATCAGTTACATAAGGCACGGACGACGATTCCGTACTGGGCTCTTGTTTTTCCCCGCAATTTGAGCAAAACACCGCATTGCTTTTCAATTCTTCACCGCAGCTATGGCAGAACATGGTCTACTCCTCCTACTTCCACTGTTATTTGACCGCTTTTTCTAATGTCGTCAAAATTATGTTACAGGCTATTTCTTGCAATGGAATGCTTCCTTCGTAACCTGCAAAGTTTCCGCGCCCTTGAATTTTAAATTGAAACATCTCTGAACCGTCCCTGTTGCCAATATAGCTCAAAAATGCACCTGTCAGATATTTGGTTTGGAATATTATCATTCCTGCAGAGAAATCTATCTGTGGATATATTTCGTGTGTAGAAAGGATGTTTTTATCCAAACGGTTGAAAATATTATTCAAGTTTGGATCCGTAGCTTTATACTCCATGCCCGCTAATGCGGTTTCAAACGCCCGATTTCTCATGTCTTGCATAAAGCCTTGCTGAATCAATGATGTACTCTCTTTCTTGCGCGATTGCCCTTTTAAAATAACCGCAATGACAATTAATACAGGAGATGAAACTAAGAGTATTCCTATTATGTAGCCGATAGCTCCTGCCATTTTACTTTCCCTCTTTTCTTTCCAATGTACGGATTTCTCTTTCTAAATTCAGAATCATCTGTTCACCGACCTTCGCTTGTTCAAGCAGAGAACTTCCCGTTGAGAACATGTTGATATCAACAATCACACCGATTATTGCAATTACCCAATAATACCATTTGCTTGGAAACATGATACATAAAAGGAGCAGGGCAATGTCAACGATCAAATAAATAATAGCCTTCCCAATTTTGCCTTTTCCATTACTGCGAGCCACTTCAATTTCGTTCCGGAGTTCACGAATCTCTTGTCGTTTCTTCATTACTTTATCGGCAGGGTCAGGTTTCACAACAGGTTGTATCGTCGATGCTTGATCTTGCGGTGCGACGGAT
>JGI994J12354_10003574_pt1 | contig 14437 bp, 13 predicted proteins | sample IntmicLarv3ML3BL_FD_12354 | JGI IMG/M metagenome (IMG submission 12354)
GCCACACATATGCTCCGCCAATACATTACACGCCTCGTTTGCAGACAGAAGGAGTACGCCGTACATAAGTTGTTCCACTGTAAGCTGTTCGCCTTCGATTAAACCCATATTACTGCCGCCCACAGGAATCGACTCAATGGCCTGTCTGCTCGCGGTAACGACTGTATCCGGCTGAAGGTTTTCAAACACAAGAATCGCTGTCATTATCTTTGTTGTGCTTGCAGGGTACAAAACCACGTCACAATCCTTTTCAAAAATGACCCTTCCGGACTCCGCATCCATCAAAATAGCGGATTCAGACTTGAGCTGCGGCGGTTCGGTCGCTGCATATACCATAACAAAAAATGTGTCTCCATAAGGTATATTCACAGGAAGTATATTAAATATCAAAATCAACAACAAAATTGCGGAAACTATCCGTTTTTTCATGAATCGCATTTACCTCTTTATATATCATAATTATTTGTATCCGAAAGCCTAAACAAGCGTTGCTGTTAGCTGTAAGGTTACACCAGAATTTATAGTTTATATTATTATACCAAACATATTTACTTTATGCAACGATAATTTGTAAAGTTACAGGAATATATTTTCTATTGTGATAGATATATGCATAACAAAAAAGGATTGGCATCTGCACAGCGCCCCGAAAAACGGACATTGACGAAAAGGACCTCCTATTGTAGAATAAATCTATGATAGGAGGTTTTGTTATGCCGAGACAAAAAGGCACGTCTAATACACCCCAAACAATAATTGACGAGATTATAGCAAAGCATCAATCCGGAAAAAGCTCGAGGGAATTGGCGGCAGAATATGAAAAGCCATTTAAGACTGTAAGAAATATGGTAACTCGTGAAAACAACAAAAAGCGTATGCAAGAATCTGGTCAGACACCAAAGCAGCGAGGTCGAAAACCGGCAGTCACTTTGCAGAGTACAAATACGAAAACAAACGCTTGCGTATGGAAAATGAACTATTGTGGGATTTTCTCTGCGAAACAGGAAGTGAAGCCATCAGTCAAATACAGAGTGATATTTAGGCACAAGGACAGATATTGCATCAAAGAGATGTGTGGATTTTTTAAGGTGTCCCGCAGTGGCTACTACGATTTTATCAAGCGAATGGACAAGCCTGACAGCGATGCGTTTCTCGCTGATTTAATTAACACCTGTCAAATAAAAACACTTACGGTTATCGGCGGACGAAGATATAGATTCTTCGAGAAACAGGTTTGGTTGTCAATCATAAAGCGGTTTTAAGGATAATGAGCAAGTATAATTTGCTGTCCAAAATTCGCCGACGCAGGGCGTGGAGGAAATTTGGTGAGCACTTGCACAAATATGAAAACACTTTAAACAGAGACTTTTCAGCTGATATGCCCAACTAAAAATGGGCGACAGACATTTCATACATATTCACAAATCAAGGTGTTTTGTATCTTTCTATGATACGAGATTTGTATGATAACTTCATTGTTTCTTATCATTTAGGAACTGAACAAACAATAAATTTAGTGACAGAAACAATCAAAAAGGCAAAAAGAGAGGTCGCTGACGGAACACTACTCCACAGCGACCAAGGGTTTCAATACACATCACAAGCGTACAATTCCCTAACAAAAGAATACGGCATTTCACCGTCGATGTCAAGAGCCGGTAATCCAATTGATAATGCAATGGCTGAAAATTTCTTTTCAATATTAAAAACTGAGTGCATTAAACCGCATAAGCCTGCTGATATTCAAGAAGTAAAAGAAATGATTGATGATTATATGAATTTCTACAATTACGAACGGATTCAGTTGAAATCAAAACTGACACCGTATGAAAAACGATGTCAGTTTTCAGTAAATTAAAGCTATTTCACGAAACTAAGAGTATTTCTACGATAGACCCTTTTATTTCGTGTCCGTTGACTGGGGCGCACTACACTTGGCCGCTCCTTTCTTCGTTAGCATTTTGTTAATTAATACATTCCCATGCCGCCGCCCATACCGCCGCCGCCTGCGGGCATTGCCGGTTCCGGAGCAGGTTTGTCTGCCACAACACTCTCGGTTGTAAGCAGCATCGATGCAACACTCGCCGCGTTCTGAAGCGCACTGCGTGTTACCTTTGTCGGGTCAACGATACCCGCTTTAACCATGTCAACATATTCGTCTGTCAGCGCATTGTATCCTATACCGTTTGCCGACGACTTGATTTTGTCTACTATAACCGAGCCTTCAACGCCCGCGTTTGCCGCAATCTGCCTAACCGGCTCTTCCAAAGATTTAAGCACGATCGCAACGCCTGTCTTTTCGTCGCCGGAGATGTTACCCATCAAAGCCGCAACAGAATTCATCGCAACAATGTATGATGAGCCGCCGCCCGCAACGATACCCTCTTCAACAGCTGCTTTTGTAGCCGCCAGAGCGTCTTCGATTCTGAGCTTCTTCTCTTTCATCTCTGTCTCTGTAGCCGCACCAACCTTGATTACAGCAACGCCGCCCGACAGCTTTGCAAGTCTCTCTTGCAGTTTTTCTCTGTCAAAATCGCTTGTTGTCTCTTCTATCTGAGCCTTGATCTGTGCAACTCTGCCCTTGATTTCGTCGCCGTCGCCAAAGCCGTCTACTATGATTGTGTTCTCTTTTTGAACCTTTATCTGTCTCGCTTTACCAAGCTGGTTGAGCGCGGTTTCTTTCAAGTCCAAACCAAGCTCTTCGGAAATAACCTGACCGCCTGTGAGGATTGCGATATCACGCAGCATCTCCTTGCGTCTGTCGCCAAAGCCCGGAGCCTTAACACCCACGCATACGAATGTGCCGCGTAGTCTGTTTACAAGCAGGGTTGTAAGCGCTTCGCCTTCTATATCTTCCGCTATTATAACAAGCTTTTTGCCCGCTTGAACAATCTGCTCAAGCAACGGAAGCAGGTCTTGAATGCTTGATATTTTCTTGTCTGTTATAAGAACCAGTGCGTCATCGATAACCGCTTCCATCTTCTCTGTATCGGTAACCATATATGGCGACAGATAGCCTCTGTCAAACTGCATACCTTCAACAACTTCACTGTAAGTTTCAGCTGTTTTGGATTCTTCAACCGTGATAACGCCGTCTGCTGTAACCTTATCCATAGCGTCGGCAATTAGCTCGCCTATTGTTTCGTCGCCGGCGGAGATAGCCGCAACACGCGCGATATCGCCCTTGCCGTTAACCTTCTTGGAGTTTGCCACAATGCTCTCAACCGCAACCTCTACAGCCTTTGCAATACCTTTTCTTATTATCATCGGGTTAGCGCCGGCTGTTACGTTCTTCAAGCCTTCGCGTACAATCGCCTGTGCAAGCAGTGTAGCGGTGGTTGTACCGTCGCCCGCAACATCGTTTGTTTTGGTCGCAACCTCTTTAACAAGCTGTGCGCCCATATTCTCAAACGCGTCTTCAAGCTCTATTTCCTTCGCAATAGTAACACCGTCGTTTGTGATAAGCGGCGAACCATATTTCTTGTCTAATACAACATTTCTGCCCTTAGGTCCGAGTGTTACCTTAACGGTATCTGCAAGCTTATTTACGCCTCTCTCAAGCGCAACCCTTGCCTCCTGACCAAACAATATATCTTTAGCCATAATCTAATTCCTCCTAAATAATAGTCTGTATTCTCTTTATTTTCTACTCTACCTTTGCCAATATATCACTTTGTCTCAAAATCGTATATTCCTGACCGTCGAGCTTAACCTCTGTTCCTGCGTATTTGCTGGCAATTACCTTGTCGCCAACCGATACCTGCATAACAACGTCTTTGCCGTCTACAACGCCGCCCGGTCCAACAGCAACGATTTCCGCCATCTGCGGCTTTTCCTGTGCGCTTCCCGGAAGAACGATACCGCTCTTGGTTGTTTCTTCGGTTTCAAGCGATTTTGTGACAACTCTGTCTAACAATGGTTTGATGTTCATTTTTTATATACCTCCTATAAGTATAATCATATTGAATTTTGCGATTAGCACTCGTCACTATCGAGTGCTAACAATATACTACAGAATATTTCCTCTAAGAGCAAATATTGAATTTCTGTGTTTTAACGCATTTACGTTGCAAAACACGTGGTATTCGCCGCATTGCTCTCTTTTTCTCATGTTTTCTTCTGTTTATAGTATTGCCACAGGTATTTTATATTGATACAATGGATATGATGTATTTATACTCTATTATAAGGAGATTACTATGCTTAATCCTATATACCTATCTGCTAAAATAGCTCTGTTTTTGATTTTTGCGATGTTTTTCATCTTTTCGCCCATTCGGCGCAACACGTTTTTTGGGGTAACCATCCCAAAAGAATATGCGCAAGATGCTATTTTGCTGAAAATACTTAAACGGTACAGGCTGTTTTTGACGCTTCTATCTGTGATTTTTGTTGTCATTATGCTGATTTCGGATATATACGCAACACAGACAATTGCCAGTATCGTTACAATTGCCGCAATATTGCTGATGTTTGCTGTTAGCATTGTGTTCTATTCAATCTCACGCAAGGCGATTTTGAAACTCCGGAATCTGAACGGTTGGCAGATGCCTGAAATATCCGACTTAACGCCGATAGATACCGATTGGAGCGAACACAAGCTCTGTCCGTCGATATGGTGGTTTGCGCCGCATATTGCCGTGATGCTGTTTACGGCGTGGCTTATGTATTACTTCTATCCTGCAATGCCGGGGCTTCTCGCGATTAGCGTAGATTGGAAGGGCGGCGCAATTTTGATGCTCACAAAGACGTACCAAGTAGCGCTTATCCCTGTATTTTGTCAGCTGATCTTTACGCTTTTGTGCGCCGCCGTATTCCGCTCTATCAAAAACGCAAACTTGAAGGTATCGCCCGCAGCGCCGCGGAAATCCGTTGCGTATAACCGAAAAATTCGGTATTTATGGACGGCATATATGATAATTATAGCGTTTTTGATGGATATTATGTTTGCTACCGTCGGGCAGTTTTTGTTTATTACGCTGAATCTGCGGTATCTCGTTATGTATGTTATGCTGGGAACTGCGATATTGATATTGGTTGGCGCTGTGGTTTTGGCGTGGTATGGGCGGAGAATGCGGATTTAGCATACACATTATCTATAAATGATGCCTCTTACCTTATTCAGCTCTTTTGTGGCACCTTTCAAAAAGTGATGACCTTGCAGTCTGTGTGTTCTAATGATTACCTTGCTATCCTTTTGGCATACACGTATAACAACAGCCCACGCCCCGCCGCGAAAGGAGCTGAATCGCTCGACTTCGAGGTTAAAATCATTGCTTAGCAGAGTGTATTTTTTGCAATAAATCGGATACCCAATCCTTATTATATCATCTTTTTTTCTGACAGGATAACAGAACATTATCATCACGAACAGCGGTAATAACAATAAAATTGGAGCAAGAAAAATCATTTCTGTTATCATTGATATTCATCTCCCATACATAAATTCTGTTTCAACAACCTTGCACCATTCATTCCCGGCTCCTACAACATCTCCGCTCTTAGCTCTTCCGCACTCTTAACCGACAGCATCCCCGGCGCGATATCAAACACCGTCCTTGCGCCTGTCTGACCTGCTTCCTGAAGACGTACGGCAGCTCTTGCGTATGCAACCAAAACGCTCGCTGTGAACTCCGGGTTGGAATCAAGTTTAATCGCGTATTCTACGATATGGTTGTTCTTCTCATTCGCGCCCGTTTTGCCGCTGCGAATAACAAACCCGCCGTGCGGCATTGCGCTGTGCTCCGCCTTAAACTGCTCCGCGCTTATAAAATGCACCGTTGTATCGTAATCCGAAAAATAGTTCGGCATATTCTTGATTTCAGTCTCTATCTTCGCTGTATCCGCACCGTCTGCCACTACAACAAAACATTCGCGTGTATGCTTCTGGCGCGTTGTAAGGTTTGGGTTGCTGCCGCTTCTAACCGCATTAATCGCATCGTCTGCCGGGATGGTATACTGCACACCGTTTAGCACGCCTTCAACCCTGCGGATTGCGTCAGAATGACCCTGGCTCACACCCTTGCCCCAGAAGGTATACGTATTACCCACAGGCAGTATCGCTTCCGAATACAGGCGGTTGAGCGAGAACATGCCGGGATCCCAACCGACAGAAATGATGCTGATATTGCCGCCCTTTTTCGCCGCTGCATCAACATTTGCAAAATGCTCCGGTATCATTGCGTGTGTGTCGAAGCTATCGATGGTGTTAAACATCGCGGAGAACTGCGGTGTCTGCTCCGGCAAATCCGTTGCGCTTCCGCCGCATAATATCATGATGTCAATCTCATCCTTCATAGACGCCGCCTGGTCTATATGATATGTCTTTGCGCCCGAAACGGATTTCACGCCCGACGGGTCGCGTCTTGAAAATATACCAACCAGCTGCATATCTCTGTTTTGAGCAATTGCGCTCTCTACACCTCTGCCCAAATTTCCGTACCCGATAATACCCACTCTTATTGTCTTACTCATTCTTTTCACAACCTTTCATTTTTTGTAGATATAAATAAGCGGAGCCAATGTAATATTGACCCCGCCTAATAATTAATTATACGGCACAAAGCTCTTTAAAAAGGCACAGCTTCCTGTTATCGTATAATCGCCCAAATACGCCGGAATCACAACGCTATCGCCGGGCTTTACGACCACACTGTCGCCTGTAGTTTCTATTATAGCCGTTCCTTCGTAGAAAATCAATGTGTCGAACGACTGTTTTTGCGATGTCAGCTCTATTTTTTCTTTAACGATATATCCGTTTGTAGAAAATTGCTCACACTCGACCAAACTCTCTTGTACATTTTCACCAATTTTAACAGGCGACGTGCGCACCTTCTCCACACCCTTGCCCGATTTGTAGTCAAGCACATTCAGCGACTGCGCAACGTGCAGCTCCCGCGGCTTGCCGTCCGCACCTATCCTGTTATGGTCAAACACGCGGTATGTCGTGTCGGAATTTTGCTGTATCTCTGCCACCAGTAGACCGTCGTAGAGCGCATGGAGTAGTCCTGCCTTTACGAAAAATGTGTCACCCGCGCTTACGTTTACGCAATTCAGCAGTCCGTCCAGATTACCGCTTTCGATAGCACTCTTGACCTCTTCGCGGCTTGTATCTTTTCCAAAGCCATACACAAGCTTTGCGCCGGGCTTTGCGTCTAGGATATACCACATCTCCGTCTTACCAAACTCGCCCTCATGCGCCTTTGCATACGCGTCGTCCGGATGTACCTGCACCGACAGCTTGTCGTTGCAGTCCAAAAACTTAACCAATAGTGGAAACTCGCCGCCGTACTTATCGTATACATAATCGCCCAGCAGCTGTTTGCCAAATTTACGCACCGCTTCGTCAAACGACATACCCGTAAGCGCTCCGTTTGCGATGATGCTCGCTCCGTTTTTATGTACCGAAACCTCCCACGCTTCGCTTGCAGTATCGCCGTCAAAACTCTTGCCGTATTTATCCTTAAACGCCGTCCCGCCCCATATATGACTTTTAAAAACGGGCTGCATCTTTAATGCGTACATATTATTGCCCTCCAACTCAACTTTAACACATTGTTACTCTACTGTCTTGTCCACAACATCAAGCGCACGCGCCGCTATTGCTTCGTACCTGTCTTTCTTGCTTTTTATACGCACATTCAGCCCCTGAATAATCCCAAAATTGACGTTCATCGGCTGGAACTTTGTTATACTGCTATCCGAAATATAGTTCGCCAGCGCGCCTATCGCCGTTTGATTTGTGAAATCAAGCATATCTTCTCCACCAAGCATCCGCGCCATATTTACGCCCGCAAGCAATCCTGACGATGTCGATTCAACATATCCTTCGACGCCTGTAATCTGCCCCGCGAAGAATATATTCGGATGCATCTGCATCTGATAGTATTTATTCAGCAATGTCGGCGAATTGATAAACGTATTCCGATGCATCACGCCGTAGCGCACATATTCGGCGTTTTCCAGACCGGGTATCAGCGCAAACACGCGTTTCTGCTCGCCAAACTTCAGATGCGTTTGAAAACCTACTATATTATAAAGACTTCCTTCGGCGTTATCCTGCCTAAGCTGCACCACCGCGTGGAAATCATCCTTGCCTGTTTTAGGGTTGGTGATGCCAACAGGCTTTAGCATCCCGAACAACAGCGTATCGTGTCCGCGCGACGCCATAACCTCAACGGGCATACAGCCTTCGAACACCTTTGAATTTTCAAACTCCTTTAATTCAACCACTTCCGCGCCTATAAGTTCCGTATAAAATCGCTCATACTCGTCTTTACTCATCGGGCAATTGATATAATCAGGCGTACCTTTGTCATACCGCGCGGCGTAGAATGCCTTGCTCATATCTATGCTTTCCTTGCTGATAAGCGGAGCCGCTGCGTCGAAAAAACTCAAATATTCACTACCTGTTAACTTCTGTATCTCCGCCGCCAATACATCCGATGTGAGCGGTCCTGTGGCGATGATTACGTTTTCGTCCATAGGAATCGCGCTCACTTCTTCGTTTACAACCGTTATATTGGCGCAAGCGTTGATTTTTTCGCTTACAAGCTTCGAAAACCCTTCTCTGTCAACCGCCAACGCTCCGCCGGCAGGGACGCTTGTTGCATCGGCGCATTCGATAATCAGCGAACCGAGCCTGCGCATCTCCTCTTTCAGCAATCCCGCGGCGTTGCTGAGCTGATCGGAACGTAACGAATTGCTACATACCAACTCCGCATAGTACGGCAGATGGTGTGCGGGCGATTTTTTATGCGGCTTCATCTCATACAGCGTAACCTCTACGCCGCGCTGTGCAAGCTGCCATGCCGCTTCGCATCCCGCAAGCCCTGCGCCTATAACCGTAGCTTTCAATATATCGCTCATGCCTTTCCCTTCTTCGGCTCTTTGTCCGCTATATAATCGCAATTCTCGCTAATACACTTAATCCTGCCGCCCGACCTTGGCGATTGTTTCACAACCGCACTGCCGCATTTCGGGCATTTCTCGCCCTTAACCGGCATATCCCATGTCATGAAATCGCAGGTTGGGTTGTCCTCGCAACCACAATATACCCTGCCTGATTTGCTCTTCTTAACGAGTATCTCCTTGCCGCATTTCGGGCAAGGTGCGCCCGCTTCCTCGCGTATCGGCTTTGCGTTTCGGCATTCAGGAAAGCCCGGACAAGCCAAAAACTTGCCGTATCTGCCCATTTTATATACCATCATCCTGCCGCATTTGTCGCAAGGAATATCCGATACCTCGTCGGCAATCTCTATTTTACCAATCGACTCCTCCGCTTTATCAAGTATCTGCGCAAACGGACCGTAGAAGTCTTTAATGATTTTTTTCCACTCAACTGTGCCGTCTTCCACATCGTCTAGACGTTTTTCCATATTTGCTGTAAACTCAACGTTAACAATATCCTCAAAATGCGATTTCATAATGTCGTTTGTAAGCCTGCCAAGCTCTGTGGGCAGAAGGCTCTTCTTTTCGCGCGCCACATAATTTCTCGCCATGATCGTGGTAATCGTCGGCGCGTATGTCGACGGTCTGCCGATGCCCTCCTCTTCGAGCGTCTTAACAAGGCTCGCCTCTGTGAACCGCGGCGGCGGCTGGGTAAAATGCTGTTTGCCGTCTATCGACTTCACCTTCAGCTTGTCGCCCACCTTCAAATCGGGCAGCATGGTCTGTTTTTCCTCTTTTTCCGCGTCTGTTCCTTCTATATATACCTTCATAAAGCCGTCGAACTTAATGCGTGAACCATTCGACCGAAACGTATATCCGTTTGCGTTTATATCAACCGCCATAACTTCCAGCACAGCATTTGCCATCTGGCTGGCTACAAATCTGTCCCAAATGAGCTTGTATAACTTATACTGGTCGTTTGTAAGCGATTCCTTTATCTTTATAGGCACAAGGCTAACATCTGTCGGGCGTATCGCTTCGTGGGCATCCTGCGCGCCCTTGCCCGCCTTATATACCCTCGGTTTGGATGGTATATATTTATCGCCGTAGCTTGCGTTTATAAAATCCTTCGCCGCGGCTTGCGCTTCGTCGGCAATACGCAGTGAGTCGGTTCTCATATATGTGATAAGACCAACCACACCAACGCCCGCAACATCAATACCTTCATACAGATTCTGCGCTGTCTGCATCGTTTTTCTTGCGTTGAAGTTGAGCTTACGCGACGCTTCCTGCTGGAGTGTTGACGTGATAAACGGCGGCGCAGGGTTGCGCGATACATCGCTGATTTTAACATTCGCGACAACAAAATCCGCATCTTTTACAGCCTTCAATACAGCGTCAGCCGCCGCTTTGTCCGGCAGTTCCTGTTTTGCGCCGTCCTTGCCGTAGAAATTCGCAGGAAAGCTCTTTGCCGCCTTCGGGCTGGATACATCTGCCGTTATCGTCCAATATTCCTTTGGGACAAACGCCTCAATCTCGTCCTCACGGTCGCAAATAAGTCTTGTCGCAACAGACTGTACGCGTCCCGCGCTTAAACCTTTCTTGACCTTTTTCCACAGAAGCGGGCTGATTTTGTAGCCCACGATTCTGTCGAGTACGCGCCGCGCCTGCTGCGCATCTACCAATGCCGCATCTATCTTCTTCGGCTCTTTAATCGCTTTTTGCACCGCTGTTTTTGTGATTTCGTTGAACGTAACACGGCAAGCGTCGCTCTTCTTTATACCGAGTGCATTCGCAAGATGCCAGCTGATCGCCTCACCTTCGCGGTCAGGGTCAGTTGCGAGAAATATCTTGTCGGACGCTTTTGCTTCCTTTTTAAGCTTGCTCAGCAGATCGCCTTTGCCGCGTATCGTTATATATTTCGGTTCAAAATCCTTCTCCAAATCTACGCCTATCTGGCTTTTGGGCAGGTCGATAACATGCCCCATAGACGCCATAACGCTGTAGGTACTCCCTAAATATTTCGCTATGGTCTTCGCCTTTGCCGGCGATTCCACTATAACCAATTTCTTTGCCATAGTTGCCCTCCAAATATCCTCTTTTTTACGCCATATGTATTATTATAACTATATACTAATAGAAAAATTCTTACCGGCAAGCTGATTTACACGCCCGCTCAGCTCCAGCATCACCAAACCTGCGTTTACATCGCTTATGGCAATACCCGCTTTTCTGCATATCTCATCTATATGAGCGTTACTTTCTATCAGTACCTCTAAAATTTTCTTTTCGTTATCGCTGAGACCTTGATATTTCGGGTCGTCAATCGACGCCTTTTTCACAACACTCACAGGCTCTTTGTTGATAACCCGCTTCTTTTCTATAACAAAGTTCTCCGCCTTAATACCCATCTTTATAAGTTCACGTTCGTATTCACCGAGTATATCGATTGCCGAATCGACCAGTTTTGCCGTTCCGTTTTTAATGATATCATTGCAACCCTGCGAGTTTGCTCTGTTGTAATCGCCCGGCACCGCAAACACATCCTTGCCCATATTCAGCGACCAATCGGCAGTTATAAGCGTACCGCTCTTTCGAGGCGCTTCTGTAACCAACACGCCTTGCGACAACGCCGCAATCAAACGGTTGCGGTATGGGAAATTCTTACCAAAAGCCTCTGTTCCCGGCGCAAACTCCGATATCACCGCGCCGTTTTCCGCTATCGCCTTCATCAAATCGCCGTGCTCCGGCGGATACACCACATTTATGCCGCATCCCAGAAACGCGATCGTTTTGCCGCCCGCTTTAAGCGCCGCGTTGTGCGCAATACCGTCTAAGCCTCTCGCCATACCACTCACTATAGTCACACCGTTGCGAGCCAAATCGTAGCTCAGCGTGTGCGTTATCTGCACACCGTAATCGCTGCATTTACGCGTACCGACTACCGATATACAAAACAGTCTGTCCCACATTAGGCGTTCGCCGAAGACATACAATACATACGGCGGGTCGAAGCAATACCTAAGCGCGCTCGGATAGTCCGCACGGTCGTAATACAGTATGTATGCACCAAATTTTTCTGTAACCTCCAATATCAGCTCTGCTCGGTCCATAGATTTATTACACAAATCGCCGATCTCCGCTTCGCCTATCCCGTTGATGCCGCGAAAATCTGCCTTTGTCGCAGCGAAGATATCGTCTACGGTGTCGAATGTTTCAAGCAGTCTTGTTATTTTACCCGATGTCATAGTAGGCAAACTTGTAAGCCAAATCCAGTTTTCGCTTTTGGTCATAACTTCATCACCACTTCATATTATATTTTGTGCCAAATCTAATATTCCATCCAAAATCAGTACTATCTCTTCATTACACTACTACAAAAGCCAGAGTTTGTCAAAGCTTTTTTTATATATGTAATACAATTTATATATATTCGTAAACCTTAGGTCTTGAAAATTAGTTATGTTTTTGGCTTTTGAAAAATAACGTTTTAAGCTTTTCTGTACAATCTATTTACATTGATGTACTTTTTATGTATAATATAGGGTAATATAAATTTCCAGACAAATAGGAGGCGCATTATGAATATTTCGATAACAAAAACTACCGCACCCAAACAAAAACCCGATCAAAATACATTGGGCTTTGGAAAATTTTTTTCAGACCACATGTTTATTATGGATTACACCGAAGGCACAGGCTGGCACGACGCGCGCATTGTTCCGTATGCTCCGCTGTCTATGGATCCGGCTACTATGGTGCTGCATTATGGGCAGACTATATTTGAAGGGCTTAAAGCATACAAAGCCGACGACGGACGCACACTTTTGTTCCGTCCACTCAAGAATATGGACCGTATAAACATCTCCAACGACAGAATATGTATACCGCAAATCGACGCTCCGTTCTGTGTTGAAGCGATCAAAGAACTTATTAAAGTAGATTCCGACTGGATTCCTACATTAAAAGGTACATCGCTGTACATCCGTCCGTTTATTATCGCAACAGATGTACATGTTGGCGTTCGTCCGTCGCAGACATATAAGTTTATCGTTATCACATCTCCGGTTGGCGCATATTATCCTGAGGGGCTGAACCCTGTAAAAATCTATGTTGAACCTGAATATGTGCGTTCGGTTAAAGGCGGCGTTGGCTTTGCGAAAACCGCGGCAAACTATGCGTCGAGCTTGAAGGCACAGGTTGAGGCAAACAAAAAAGGCTACACACAAGTTCTGTGGCTCGACGGCTTAGAGAAGAAATATATTGAAGAGGTCGGCACTATGAACGTATTTTTCGCTATTGGCGACGAGGTTATCACGCCCGCACTAAACGGCTCAATCCTTTCGGGCGTAACGCGCGATTCGTCGATTGAGATGATGAAAAGCTGGGGCGTTAAGGTTGTTGAGCGCCAGCTGGCGATTGCAGAGGTTTACGAAGCGGCGAAGAACGGTCAGCTCAAAGAGGTTTTTGGCACAGGTACCGCTGCGGTTATCTCGCCTGTTGGTGAGCTGAACTATAACGGCGATATCCTCAAGATCAATGACGGCAAAATCGGCGAATTGTCCGCTAAGCTGTACGACGCTATCACAGGCGTTCAAACAGGCGCTCTAGACGATACCATGGGCTGGATTGATGAAGTTGAATAGGTTTTGATACGCATAATACTAATGAGCATACCGCCGAATGTCGACGATATGCTCATTTTTTGTAATCTCAAATTATATTAACCATTTGTTACTCAACCATATTCTCTAGCGCCGTCGTAACAACCAGCACCATACCGCTCTTTATCTCTACAAACGCATCTTCCTGCACAAACACATTGCTTACCCCTCTGCTGAACCCCATTTCCATATCGAAATCATTCAGCGGATACTCAAGTCCGCCGTTTGTGATTCCTGTTACCTTAGGAGTAATCGGTATAACAGAAAGCAAATCCCCAAGCTTTCCTTTTACATCTATGCGCGAATCCGTAATGTATATATATGAGGTTCCATCGAATATATATGCATCGATACCTCTATTCAGCATATCTGCCAATATAAACACATTCACCAGTGCGTGGTCTACTCTGCCGCCCATAAGCCCTAGAAATACCAGCTTATCACAGCCCTGCTCCAGCGCATATCGAACCGCAAGCTCTGTGTCGGTTTCGTCCTTGCCCGACGGAAACAGTAACTTTGTGTTACATTTCACTTCGTCGTAATCCGCCGAATCAAAATCGCCGAGTACAGCGTGCGGCTCCACCCCCATCGCAGCCACATGGTAGTAGCCCGAATCGGCGCATATAATCATGTCGTCGTTCTTGATTATCGCTCTGCATCTATCACTATTGCCTATTTCGCCGCCGGCTATAATAATCCCTCTCATAGCCTAACGCACCGCCATTTCCGCAGCTTTGCAAAACTCCGCTGTTGTCGCCTTAATGTCCGCAGTACCATAAATTGCACTGCCCGCAACAACAACATTCGCCCCCGCGCGCACCACTTTTTCGATATTACTAAGGTCAATCCCGCCGTCTACCGACACATCCACGCCATCGCCCACT
>JGI994J12354_10003575_pt1 | contig 14435 bp, 15 predicted proteins | sample IntmicLarv3ML3BL_FD_12354 | JGI IMG/M metagenome (IMG submission 12354)
AGGGTGCCGTCGGGCCGAGCCGTGACGCGCCAGCCGTCCCGGTACTCGGGATAGGTGAAGGTGAGGGTGCCGGCAAAGTCGAGGGTCACCGTCACCTCGGTCTCAGCCTCGGGGTAGAGGTAGATGACCGGCTTGGCCGCCGTCGAGGTTTCGGGCGGCGGCGTGGTGGGCGGCGCGGGCGGTGTGGGCCGGAGACCGAAATAGAGGGCCGCGGCCAGGGCGAGCACAATCAACACAATGGGCACGATTTTCTTCATGACAATCACGCTCCGCAATATTTTGTTCATATAAACATAATGATATTATAACACATTAAAGAGCGTGCGTCAATGCCGCGCCGCCTTTCGCTCACTTACTAAATATGAAAAAACATGAAAATGCATCTTTACATATGAAAACATATGTGATATTCTGAAAGTACAGGAAAACAATGGCGCCACATCCTATACACGAATGGAGGATACCCCATGCAAAAACTTTACACGGTGGAGGACATCGCGAACATGACCATGATGACGAGCCGCACCATCCGCAATTACCTCAAGGAGGGCATTTTGAAGGGCAAAAAAATCGGCGGCCAGTGGCGCTTTACCGAGGAGGACATCAGGCGCTTTCTGGACAACGGCGCCCTCAAAGCCGAGCATTTCAGCAGCCTCAAGCAGGATATCCTGGACTTTATCGACGGGGTCAACGACTTTGTCCGGGGCGAGGCCCAGGCTTGTGCCATCGTCGATTTGTATCAGCCTGTCGGCGCGGTGGACGCCAAGCTGGTCGCGATGACGGCCTTTTTAGAGCGCCACGGCGGCACGCCGGACAACTGGATGAGCGTTTCCAGCGAGCGCATCGAGGCCGAGGGCAAGACGCGGGTGGTCATCTTTGCCCAGCCGCAATACATGGCCGACATGATGAAGATTCTGGCGTAGGAGGCGCAGTCCATGAAAATCGACACCTTTTTGGCCGAGCGCTGGATGGACGAGTATGATACCGGCATCATCCACAACCTCAACATCACCTGCCCCGGGGCCCTCAGCCTTGATGGACTCATGGCCCTGTGCGGCCAGGGCCGCGAGGCCACGCTGGCGGCCCTCACCGCCGAAACCCTGGGCTACGGCCCAGTGCGGGGCATTCCGCCGCTGCGCGAGGGCATCAGCGCCCTCTACACCGCTGTGCAGCCGCAGGACATCATGACGGCCCACGGCGCCACCGGGGCCAATCATCTGGCCCTCTGGGCTCTGGTCGAGCCGGGGGACCGGGTCATCTCGGCAATTCCGGCCTACCAGCAGATGACAGCCATCCCGGCCGCCTTCGGGGCCCGGGTAGCGCCCCTGCCCCTGCGGCGGGAGAACGGATGGCTGCCCGATTTGGACGAGCTTTCGGCCCTGCTGCGCGGCGGCGCCAAGCTCATCTGCCTCAACAGTCCCAACAACCCCACCGGCGCCATGATTCCCGAGGGCATGCTGCAGGGCATCGTCACCTTGGCCCGCATGGCCGGGGCCTGGGTGCTGTGCGACGAGGCCTATTGGGGCCTGAGCGCCGCCCCCTGCCCCGCCATGGCCGACCTCTACGAGCGCGGTATCAGCGTGAGCAGCGTGAGCAAGGGCTTCTCCATGCCCGGCCTGCGCCTGGGCTGGCTGGCCTGCCGGAATCGGGAGCTTATGGGCACCGCCCTGCGGCGGCGGGACTACAACACCATCACCTGCGGTACTCTGGATGAAGCCATCGCCGCCCTGGCCGTGACCCATAGAGACATCATTTTGCCCCGGAACCGGGCCATCGCCGCCGAAAATCTCGACCTGTTGAGCACCTGGATGGCGCGGCAGCACGGCCTCTCCTGGGTGCGGCCCACCGGCGGCACCACGGCTCTGCTCCATTACGCGGGCGCGGAGCCCTCCGAGGCCCTGTGCCGCCGGCTGCTCAGCGACCACGGCATCTACCTGCTGCCGGGAGACGCCTTCGGTGTGCCCCGGAGCCTACGCATCGGCTATGCCGGCCCCAAGGCCGCCCTGGCCGCCGGGCTTGAGGCGCTGGAATTGGCGCTGTAGCTTGCCTCCGGCGGCTTCGGGTGTTTTTTGGAAAAAACACCCGAAGAACCCTTAAAAACTTTAATTAAAATCGTGTTACACACGACTTTTGGGATTATAATTAACAAAAATTGTGCGCAGCGCAATTTTATAAAGTTTTGTTCAAACTTTTTTCAAAAAGTTTGCGGGGTTCGGGGCGGAGCCCCAAGGTCTACACCCCGAAAATCTGCCGCAGCGCAGCTATGTTGTCCGCCAGGGTGGCTGCGCCGGCGTGTTCCAGCTCATCGCGAGCGCCATAGCCCCACAGCACGCCGATGCAGGGGATGCCCAGAGCTGCCGCGCCCGCCACATCGTGCTCCCGGTCGCCCACCATGCAGACGGTATCGAGGCCGGGATTGCCCAGCTGCTTGAGGGTATAGGCGATGACCTCGGCCTTGTCGGTGCGGGAATTGTCCAGCTCGCTGCCGCCGATGAAGGTAAAATGCTCAGCCAGGCCGAAGTGCTCAAGAATGCGCTGTGCATACACCCACGGCTTGGAGGTGGCCACGGCTAGGGTCTTCCCGGCCTCCCGGAGGGCGCGAAGGGCTTCATGGGTGCCGGGGTAGGGGATGTTTTCATAGAGCCCCACAGAGCCGAACCGCTCGCGGTATTTAGCGATGGCGGCGGTGATGTCGCCTTCGGGTATGCCCATCTCCCGGAAGGCCGATGCCAAAGGCGGGCCGATGAAACGGTTGAGGGCGGCCAGGTCGGGCACCGCGATGCCAAAATGGGCCAGCGCGAAGGCGATGCAGCCGGTGATGCCCCGGGCCGGATCGGTGAGGGTGCCGTCCAGGTCGAAGAGGATGACGGTTTTGGTGTGCATGGTGGTGTACCTCCGGATTGTGGTGTGTTTGGTTCGCCAGCCCCTGTCGGGGCCATGCCCGCGTTCCTACAACAAAAAGGCCGGGGTTCCCCGGCCTTTTTTCGGTTGATTTTAATTCAGGCTGAGCAGCAGCGCGCCGGTCTCCACCGTGTCGCCGCGCTTGACGATGACGGCGGCTACGGTGCCGTCTCGGGGGGGGACGATTTCGTTCTCCATCTTCATGGCCTCGAGGACACACAGCAGCTGGCCGGTCTTGACGGCATCACCGGGATTGACGGCCACCTGGAGGATGGCGCCCGGCATGGGGGCGTTGATCGGCTCGCCGCCCACAGGGGCAGCCACCGCGGCCGGCGCGGGGGCGGCCTCGGCCACGGCGGCGACAGGGGCAGCGGCCACCGGTGCGGCAACAGGGGCCGGCGCAACAACAGGCGCGGCCTCGTACTGGTCAACCATAATGGCCTCGCCCCGCTCGACCTCGACCTCGTAGGTGGTGTTGTTCAAAGTCACCTTGTATTTCATAGACTGATACCTCTCATCATCATTTGACTTTGCGGATGCTCTTGAAGCGAAGCTCGTTGAGGGGGGCCCCCATGCGGTCGGCCACGATGGCCATTACCATGGCGGCGGTGGGCTCATCGGTGTCCCACAGCTCGAGCTGGCCCAGAGAGCCCTTGGCGGGGATTTGATTGCCCTTAGGGGCGGCTACGGGAGCCGCTATCGGGGCAGGAGCTACGACAGGCGCGGCGGCCACAGGGGCCGGGGCAGCGGCCTTTTGGGCCATCTCGGCCTCAAGGCGCTTGACCACCCGGATGCGCCAGACGGCCAGGACGACCAAAACGACAACAATCGCAAGGCCGATGATCCATGTACCGGGATTCGGCATCTCTACACCTCCTCAATGCTGTACTGCACCGTCTTGAGGCGGCGGTCGCGGCGGTACTCAAGGTACTTCTCGGCGATGGCCGGGAAGGCGACGTAGCTCAGCACGTCCTCATCGCTCTCAGCCAAAGCGCCCAGCTCGGCCTTGGCCTTGTCGAAGCCGGGCTCCAAGAGGTCGGCGAACCGGCAGGTGACAGGCTCCTTGCCCTCGAGGACTTTATTTTGCAGCTCGGTGTTGACCTGGCCGGGAGGGGTGCCGTACTCGCCGCCCAGATAGGCCTTGATTTCCTTGGTGATGTTCTTATACCGCTCGCCGGCCAAAATGTTGTTGGTGGCCTGAACGCCCACCATCTGGCTCGAAGGGGTGACCAGCGGGGGATAGCCCAAGTCCTCACGGACGCGGGGCACCTCGGCCAGCACCAGCGGCAGCTTGTCGAGGGCGTTCTGGGCGCTCAGCTGGGCCACGAGGTTCGAGAGCATGCCGCCCGGCACCTGATAGACCAGCGCGTCGGGCTCGGTGAGCATGACGATGGGGTTCAAGATGCCATCGGCGATGGCCTTGGCCTGAATGGGCTTGAAGAAGTCGTTGATTTCCTTGAGCACTGTCATGTCAACACCAGCGTCATAGCCCATCTCCTTGAGGGCGTAGGCCAGAGTCTCGGTGGGGGGCTGGGAGGTGCCGCCCGACAGGCAGGCGATGGCGCAATCGATGGTGTCGGCCCCGGCCTCGATGGCCTTCATGACGGTGAGGGGCCCCAGACCGGTGGTGCAGTGGGTGTGCACCACGATGGGCAGGTCGACATTCTCCTTGATGGCCTTCACAAGGTCATAGCACTCCTTGGGGCTCATGATGCCGGCCATGTCCTTGATGCAGATGGAGTGGCAGCCCATGTCCCGCAGCTGCTCGCTCAGCTTGACGAACATCTGCAAATTGTGGATGGGGCTCATGGTGTAGCACAGGGCACCCTGAATGTGGGCGCCCGCCTTGATGGCCTCGTCGACGGCCACCTCGATGTTGCGGAAGTCGTTGAGAGCATCAAAGATGCGGATGATGTCGATGCCGTTCTCGACGCTCTTGCGCACGAAGGCGCGGACGATGTCGTCGGGATAGTGCTTGTAGCCCAGGATGTTCTGGCCGCGCAGCAGCATTTGCAGGGGAGTCTTTTTGACATACTTCTTGAAGGTGCGCAGGCGCTCCCACGGGTCTTCGTTGAGATACCGCAGGCAGCTGTCGAAGGTGGCGCCGCCCCAGCACTCCAGGGAGTAGAATCCGGCGTTGTCCATGGTCTCCAGGATGTCCTTCATGGCCGACATGGGCATCCGGGTGGCCATGAGAGACTGGTTGGCGTCGCGCAGGACGGTCTCGGTGATGTTGATCTTTTTCATAGGCCTCTCCTCTTATATATTCATTTTATATATTCATTTTGCTTTAACGCGCTTGAGTGTGTTAAAAATTTCTCCAAAAACACTATACCACAAAGTTTTCGCTTTGGAAATGCTTTTAACCACCGAATGAAAAGTTTAGATATTCTGTTAATTTCCGCCTGTTTATTTTGCATTTTTCTCAAAATGTGATATGATGGGTGAGCAAAGGGGCAAAGCCCCTTCTTTTAGGCTGTGGAAAACTAACATTTTCCCCTGAAAAGTCTTGTATATTCTGCCAGAAAGGGCACCATCCATGAAAAAAGACGTCATCATTTCCATATACGGCCTCCAGGAGTCGGGCGATGTCGAGCAGAGCAACATCACCCTGGTCACCCAGGGCCAGCTCGCCCGCCGCGGAGGGCGTTATTTCGTCAGCTATGAGGAGAGCGAGCTCACCGGCCTCGAGGGCACCCGCACCACCTTGAGCATCGACGACCAGACGGTGGAGGTCAACCGCTCGGGCCTCTATCCCTCCCGGATGATTTTCGAAAAGGGCAAGCGCCACACCTCCCTCTACCACACCGAGTACGGCGACCTCATCGTCGGCCTGAGCACCGAGCACATCCGCAACAACATCGGCGACGACGGCGGCAGCTTGGATGTCCGCTACGCCGTGGAAATCGACCACTCCCTGGCCGGCACCAACCACCTCAAGGTGGATGTCCGCCCGGCCGACGGGGATTCGTTTAAACTGTAGCCTGACCTTGACCTTAAAGTTGAGGGGGGGCGGGGGAGCCTTGGCCCCTCGGGCCAAGGCTCCCCCAAAGAACTTAAAAACCCGTTCAATAAACCCCTTATAAATTAAAATTCCATACTTGAAAGAGAGAGACACCCACCATGAACTTCATTGCTCTGGCCCAACAGCAGGCGGCCAATCTCATTGCCGCAAGCGCCGCCAAAATCACCGACCAAGCCTTCAAGCCCCCCGTCATCGAGGCCCCCAAGGACCCGCGTCACGGCGATTGGGCCTCGGGCTTTGCCATGCAGAACGCCAAGGCCCTCGGCCTTGGCAACCCCCGGGATTTTGCCCAGAAGGTGGTCGCCGGCCTCGATTTCACCGGCACCTACTTTTACGCCGCCGAAATCGCAGGCCCAGGCTTCATCAACCTGCGCCTGTCCCACAGCTGGTTCGAGGACGCGGCGCGCTGCATCCTCAACGAGGGCGAGCGCTTCGGCTGCTCGGTGCTCGAGCACCCCGAGAAAATCATGGTCGAGTTTGTCTCAGCCAACCCCACCGGGCCCATGACCATCGGCAATGCCCGGGGTGGCGCTTTGGGCGACAGCCTGGCCGAGGTGCTGCACCGGGCCGGCCATATCGTCGAGCGTGAGTTTTACATCAACGATGCCGGCAACCAGATTGACAAGTTCGCCCAGTCTCTCCTGGCCCGCTACAAGCAATTGATTCTCGGCGAGGATGCCATCGACTTCCCCGAGGACGGCTACAAGGGCGAGGACATCCGCGAGCTGGCACAGGCCTATCTGGATGCCCGTGGCGACCGGCTGGCCCTGGGCGACGAGGCGCTCAGCGAGGCTCTGGCCCAGTACGGCTTGAGCGTCAACATCCCCCGGATGAAGCGCGACCTCGAGCGCTACCGCATCACCTTCGACACCTGGTTCCGGGAATCGTCTCTCTATGACGCCAATGAAGTGGCCGAGACGGTGCAAAAGCTCACCGAAAACGGCCATACCTACGAGGCCGACGGGGCCCTGTGGCTCAAATCGACCGCCTTCGGCACCGAGAAGGACGATGTGCTGCGCCGCAGCAACGGATTCTTCACCTACTTCGCCGCCGACATCGCCTATCACCGCAACAAGCTGCTCACCCGCGGCTTCGACAAGGTCATCAACATCTGGGGGGCCGACCATCACGGCCATGTGCTGCGCCTGCAAAAGGCGGTCGATGCCATCGGCCTGGACGGCACCAATCGCTTGGAAATCGTCATCATGCAGATGGTGCGCCTCATGCGGGACGGCCAGGTGGCCAAGGTGAGCAAGCGCTCGGGCCGCGCCCTGACCCTGGCCGATTTGATGGACGAGATGCCGGTGGACGCCGTGCGCTTCTTCTTCAACAGCCGGGCCAGCGACACCCATCTGGAGTTCGATATGGATTTGGCTCTGCGGAAGGACCGCGAGAACCCGGTTTACTATGTCCAGTATGCCCACGCCCGGACGCAGAGCGTCAACAAGGGCCTTTTGGAGGACGGCGTCAACGTCAATGTCCGGGACGCCGATCTGTCGCTGCTGGTACACGAGAAGGAGCTGGCCCTCATCCGCGAGCTGGCCCGGCTGCCCGAGGAAATCCGCCTGGCTGCCGAGCAGCGGGAGCCGGCCCGCATCAACCGCTATGCCGCCGAGGTGGCCACGGCCCTGCACCGCTTCTATGATGACGACGCCTGTCACATCCGCCGCGCCGAGAGCGAGGCCCTGCGGGACGCCCGGATTTTCCTCACCAATTGCACCGCTGTGGTGCTCAAGAATGCCCTCTCCTGCTTTGGCGTGGAGGCGCCCGATTCGATGTAGGCCCTGCGCCGAGGGCGTCCTATGCCGCAATGGCGGAGGCCGATTCATTCGGCCGTGAGCCATATACCAAACAAACCAAATCGCAAAAAATCTGCGGATTTTTTGCGAGCGTCAGCCGAAAGGAACCCACTATGACAAAACGACACCTCATCGCCCTCGTGTTGGCCGTCATGCTGCTTGTGAGCTGCACCCCGGTTTCGGCCTTGTTTGGCGAGGACAAATATCTCTACATCGAGAGCATCGCCGATTTTATCAAGGAAAACGGCTACTACAGCTCCCCCGATGACGACCCCCTGCGCCGGGCGCTGGTGACCCTGCTCGACACCGACGAGGCCGCCTTCGATGTGCTGCTGGGGGCCATGCTGTCCAGCTACGACGCCCGGTCGATGCTCATCTCGTCTGACTATTTCGACGGCCTGCTGCAAACCAGCGGCTATGTGGGCGTCGGCGTCACCCTCTCTCTCACCCAAGACGAGGCCGGCGAGGACGTGGTCACCATCACCGCCCTGCACCCCCAGGGCAGCGCCAAGCGGGCCGGCCTCGCGGTGGGTGATGTGGTGGTGCAGGTGGACGACCGCACCATCGAAAGCCTCGGCTTTGCCGAGATTGCCGACATCATGCGCAACGGCGGCGACGCCGGCTCCTTCGTCGACATCGCCGTCCTGCGGGAGGAGACCCGCCTGCACTTCACCCTCGAGCGCATTCTGCTGGGCGAGCCCGAGTACGCCATGCGGGCCCTCAACGAGGACACCTACTTGATGCGCTGGACCAAGTTCCGCGACCCCGAGCTGATGAAAACCTGCCTCGAGGACCTCGCGGCCATGGAGGAGGCCGGCGGCCGGGCCCTCATCCTCGACCTGCGGGGCAACGGAGGCGGGCTGCTCTCCATGTCCTTCGACCTGGCCGAGGCGCTCATTGCCGAGGCCGATGTCCACTATCTCACCATGCTGACCCGCGAGGGCAACGATGTCATCTCCGAGGAGATTAAAACCCCCGGCGGCGGCGGATACGGCCTTGAGGAAATCGTCATTCTGTGCGATGGCGAGACGGCCTCGGCCAGCGAAATCATCGTCACCGCCCTGGTCGACACCGGCCACGCCATCTCCATCGGCCGGCGCACCTACGGCAAGGCCACCGCCCAGTTCGAGTTCGACACCCCCCAAAGCTCAGTCATCATCCTGACGGCCCACCACATGCGCACCGCCAAGGGCTTTGACTATAACCTGGTCGGCCTCGAGCCCACCCTTTCGGTGGAAAATCTCATTTTGCCCCGCTCTGACCCCGGCCTGCGGCTGCGGGAGATTGCCTTGAGCTTCGGCAGCTGCTCCGATGACGCCGCCGCCCTCAACCAGGCCTTGGAAATCCTCGGCCTTATGGGTGCGCCCCAGAAAAGCTATCGCCTGGGCGAGGACACCCAGGCCGCCCTCAACAATTTCCGCCAGCAAAACGGCCTCGAGCGCCGGGATGGCCTCGATGTCGAAACGGCCCGCCTCATCAACACCGCCCTGGAAGGCCTCCCCGGCCTCACCGAGGTGGTCGACCGGCAGATGGAGAAGGCCATGGAATATCTCTCGGGCCAGCTCTACGCCGACTGACCTCAAGGCAACCTGCCCAAAAAGCGGGGAGAATCTTCTATCCTCTCGTCAAAATCCGCCCCTTGTGTCGGCGGCCTCGGCTGTGTATAATAGAGTTAGGCACAACATTTGCTCATGTGCCGGCCAAAGCACCCAACATTTTGTATGAGGAGGGATTCCCTATGATAGTGACCGTCACCGGCGGGGTTTTAGACCCCCAGGAGCAGGAAGCCTATGTGGATTATGTGCAGGACAAGTACGGGCGCAAGCTCAATCGGCTGGAAATCGAGATGGACGGCGAGTTTGTCAACCTGAGTTATTCCTTTTTGAACGAGCCCTTCGAGCGCATCCGCCGCATCACCGGCTATCTGGTGGGCACCATGGATCGCTGGAACGACGCCAAAGCCGCCGAGGAGCGTGACCGCGTCAAGCACGGGGTGTAGAACAGAAGCATTGACGCCGCCAAGCCCCGCCGAAAGGCGGGGCTTGGCGGCGTGGTGTCGTTGTGGGGCGGTTCGTAGGGTCAGACCTTGTGTCTGCTCGACGGCTTGTGCAAATTCTCCCACCCCGGCTCCCTCCCCCATGTAAAGTGCAAACTCCATACCGCGTGACAAACCCGCCCTCGTGTAGTACAATAATTCTACCGCAATCTATCCCACGGAGGCCGCCATGAATCTTGTCATCAAGCGCTTCGACGCCCTGACCACCGCCGAGCTTTACGCCATTCTGGCCGCACGGGTGGCCGTTTTTGTCGTCGAGCAGCAATGCCCCTATCCCGAGACCGACGGCAAGGATTTTGCCGCGTACCACCTCTTTTATGAGGAAAACGGCGCCATTTTGGCCTATTTGCGCATCCTCGACGCGCCCGAGGGCACCCGCCGGGTGCACATTGGCCGGGTGCTCACCACCCGCCGGGGCTGCGGCTTTGGGAAGGCCCTCATGCTGGAAGCCCTCACGGTGGCCCGCACCCGGATGAGGGCCGACAGCGTCTACTTAGAGGCCCAGAGCTACGCCCGGGGCTTTTACGAGGCCCTGGAATTTACACAAATCTCGGACGAGTTTCTCGAGGACGGCATCCCCCACATCGGGATGGAGCTGACACTCTAAAGGGCGCAAAAAACCCGATGCCTTGCGGCATCGGGTTTTGTTTTACTCGGCAGTTTCTTCCTCGGCGGCGGGGGCCTCTTCGACGGGGGCCTCCTCAGCAGGCGCTTCCTCGGCAGGTGCCTCCTCAACCGGCTCGCCATCGTTGAGGGCGGCGCGATCCTCGGCGCTCAGGCCGTTGCCGGAGGTGTCGGTCTTGTAGTTGCCGTACTCCTCGTGGAAATCGGAGGGCGTCAGCTCCTTGAGGTCGAACTCCTCGGCGAAGGTGCCCGGCTTGACGAACAGGTTCCACCGGGCAATCATGGCGCTGTTGGCGTTGCTTTGCTTCAGGCCGCGGCCCGAGACATACACCATGGCGTCGCCCTGCTCGTCCAGCACGCAGGGGAAGCAAAAGCTGGTGCCAAAGCGGGTCGTCTCAATCCACAGGATGTAGATGTCGTCGGTTTTGTGCCGGGCGCAATAGTAGTAATTCTTGGCCGCCGCACTGCCCAAAAAGAAGGTTTTAAGGGTGAACTTGGGCTTGCTGGTGTTGACCAAAACAGGGGTGTAGTTTTTCATGATAACCTGCCATTTCTCCGGAGCGTTGAGGTACGCAATGCTGCACGATGGCAGCATTGCACGAGGGCGGCCCACGGCCCGCGGCTCCGGGCGGGTCGTGTAGAAACATTTTACAGCCTTTTGGGCAAAAAGTAAAGGCCTTTTGCCATTGGGGCCGGCTCTTTCGCTTCCAAAACTTGCTTTGCGGCAAGTTTTTTGTTATGATAAAGTGCAATCGTTATTCATCCGATGAATATTACAGAGGTGCCTTATGGAAAAAGCCATCCCCCGTTTAGCGGCGCTGCTGCTCTGCCTCATGATTCCCCTGCTGGGCTGCACGCCCATGGAGGTGCCCGCACTCACCGAGGCCATAACCACGGCGGTCATCGAGGCCACCACGGCGGCCCCGACCACCGCGCCCCCCACCACCGCCGCCACCGAGCCGCCCACCACAGCGGCCCCCGAGCCGCCCACCACAGCGGCCCCCGAGCCCATTAACATCCGCATCACGGCGGTGGGCGACATCCTGCTGCACAACACGGTGACCAACAGCTGCCAGACGGCGGGCGGAGGCTTCGATTTTGCCCCCCTCTTTACCCACGTGGCCCCGGCGCTCACAGGCAGTGACATCGCCTTCGTCAACCAGGAGGTCATGCTGACCGGCGAGGTCTACAACTACCCCCGCTTTGCCGCCCCCTATGAGGTGGCCGACGCCCTCAAGGACGCCGGCTTCAACGTGGTCAACCTGGCCACCAACCATACCATGGATCGCGGGGTCGAGGGTTTAGAGAAGTGCATCAAGGCCGTTGACGCGCGGGATTTCGACGCCGTGCTCGGCGTTTTCGCCACCGAGGAGGCCTCGCAAACCCCCATTCTGCTGGAAAAACAGGGTGTCACCTTCGGGTTTCTCAGCTACACCTACGGCCTCAACGGCATCCCCGGCCCGAAAGGCAAGCCGTGGATGATTTCGGTGCTCAGCGAGACCGACGGCGCGGTCAACAATGCCCGCATCACAGCCGAGGTCGAGGCCCTGCGGCCCCTGTGCGACTACCTCATCGTGTCCATGCACTGGGGCGTCGAGTACACCCACACCCCCACCAAAACCCAGAAGAGCCAGGCCGCCCTGCTGGCCGAGCTGGGGGTCGACCTGGTCATCGGCCACCATCCCCACGTGGTGCAGCCCCTCGAGTGGATTGAGGCCGAGGATGGCCACCAAATGCTGTGCATGTATTCCCTGGGCAATTTTGTCTCCAACCAGCAGCGCTACGAGACCATGCTGGGCGGCTTTTTGGAGGTCAACCTGACCTTCGACCCCGTGAGCCTCAAACTCGAGGCCACCGACGCCGGGGTCATCCCCCTGGTGACCCACTACAGCAACAGGAAGTACACCACCTATTTCCTCGCGGACTACACCGACGACCTGGCCCGTGTCCACGGCATCGAGCGGGCCTCCGCCGCCTTCTCGGTGGGATACCTGGACGCCCTGGCCCAAAAGGTGCTGGGCGAGATGCTCATCTTCGGGGACAGGTAGATGGACTACTGCGGCCTGACCCTGGATAACCCCTTCTTGTTGGCCCCCATGGCCGGCATCACCGATTCGGCCTTCCGCTCGGTGTGCGCGGGGCTGGGCGCCAGCCTGACCTATACCGAGATGGTGAGCGCCCGGGCCCTGGTCTATGGTGACCGCAAGAGCGCCACCCTCATGGCGATAGAGCCCGACCACCGTCCCTGTGCGTTGCAGCTGTTCGGCAGCGACCCCGACATCATGGCAAAAGGCGCCCGGATGGCCTACGACATGGCGCGGCCCGAGATTATCGACCTCAACATGGGCTGCCCGGTGCCCAAAATCGTCGGCAACGGCGAGGGAAGCGCCCTCATGCGCGACCCCGTGCTGGCCGGACGCATCATCGCGGCTGTGAGCGCCGCCGTGCCCGTGCCGGTCACCGTCAAGTTTCGCAAGGGTTATGGGTCAGGCGAAAATACCGCCGCCGCCTTTGCCCGCATGGCCCAGAGCGCCGGCGCGGCCGCTGTGTGCGTCCATGGCCGCACCCGCAGCCAGATGTACAGCGGCACCAGCGACCGGGCGGTCATCGGGGCGGTCAAGTCGGCGCTCCGGATCCCTGTGGTGGCCAGCGGCGACGCCAAATCGGCGGACGACTGCCTTGCCATCCTCCGTGAAGCAAGCTGCGACGCCGTCATGATTGCCCGTGGGGCCCTGGGCAATCCGTTGATTTTCCGCGCCTGCCGCGCCCTCTGGGCCGGCGAAACGGCCCCCGAGGCCACCGCCGAGGCCCTGCTGGACATCCTTGAGCACCATGTGGCCCTCACCTGCGCCCGCAAGGGCGAGGGCCGTGCCATGCCCGAGCTGCGCAAGCACGCCCTGTGGTACCTGGGCCGCCTCCGGGGCGCCAAGCCCTTCAAGGCGGCCATGAGCCGTGTGAGCACAAGGGCCGACTTCCAAGCCGTGCTGTTGGAGGTGCGCGCCGCCGGCCTCACGCTGAAAGAGGACACTTCCCTGCCGCCGACGTAAGTAAGAGAGGTTTCTATGAATAACGAGAGGGAACTGGTCCGCAAGATCAAGGCCGGCGACTCCCGCGCCTTCGAGACCTTGGTTTCGGACTATGAAAGCAAAATATATGCCCTGGCCATGCGCTTTACCGGCAGCCCACAGGACGCACTGGACATCTGTCAGGAGGTCTTTTTGCGCATTTTCCGCTTTGTGGGCAATTTCAACGAGGACAGCAAGCTGTCCACCTGGATTTACCGCATCGCCACCAATGTGTGCAAGGATACCCTGGCCAAGCGGGCCCGCTGCCAGGACGTCCCCCTCGACCGGGAGGAGGACGGCGAGGTCTTTGACATCGGTATCTCGGACAACCGCTACAGCCCCGAGAAAGCCCTCATCAGTGCCGAGATACAGGACTCTATCGTTACGGCCATCTTGGCCCTGCCTGAGCTCTACCGGGAAATTATCATCCTGCGGGACATCAACGGCCTTTCCTACGACGAAATTGCCGCCACCCTGGAGCTCGAGGCGGGCACGGTCAAGTCCCGCATTGCCAGGGCCCGCGAGCGCTTGCGCGGTATGCTGAGCCGCGATGGGAACCTTTTGCAAACAAATAGGTCTAACCATTTGAAGGGAGGGGATCGTCCATGAACACGTACAACAGCTGCGAGGATTATCTGCCCCTCATTCATCTTTATCTGGACGACGAGCTGAGCCGCGACGAGCAGGCTGAGCTTTTTGCGCACCTCGAGCACTGCGAGGCGTGCGCCGCTCTGCTGGCCGACTATCGTCTGCTGGCTGGCGAGATGCGGGCCCTGCCCCAGACGCCGCCCCTCACCCTCCACCGGGACATTATGGCCCACATTCAAAAGAACACACCGCTGCCCTGGTGGCGGCGTAATGCCTTCCGCCGTGGCGCCGGCGCTGTGGCCTGCGCCGCCATGATTGGCCTGGTCGTCTGGACCAATCTATCGGTGGGTGAGACCCCCATTGGCCCCACCGCCCCC
>JGI994J12354_10003576_pt1 | contig 14433 bp, 11 predicted proteins | sample IntmicLarv3ML3BL_FD_12354 | JGI IMG/M metagenome (IMG submission 12354)
CAGCAATATGTCGCGAGCCTCGTTGATATGCGCCGCATCTGTGTCGTTCATAGAATAGCCCAGCATCTTCAGCGTCATACCAATGGTATCGCGCATGGAATCGAGCATACAGATTTTGCCTGCATACTCTTCGTCAAACATATCTTGCATACTTGTAAGCTCTTTGCCCGTCTCGTCTATATTATACAAAATACCCACTGTGCCCCAAAGATACGGCACAGAATACTTGCCGTCCGGGTCGTATGAAAGGTTTGTAAACTCCGGAGCGAGGTTCTTTATATTTGGGATATTGCTATAATCCAGCTCTGCCAGCATATCGTCTTGTATCATCTTCTTTACCATATAGTCGGAAGGGAATACGATATCATACGAGTCGCTGCCCGAATTTTTAACCTTTGCATACATCGCCTCATTGTCGTCAAACGTGGTGTACTCTACAGCTATACCCGTCTGTTTTGTGAACTCATCCAATACCTCAGGCGCGATATACTCGCCCCAGTTGTATATCTTGAGCGTCACCGCTGCCTTTTGCTCGCATCCGCTAAATGTAAGCGGCATCACAAGCGCTACTACCAATACTACTACCATCATTTTTACTAACTTTTTCAATTTACATTCTCTCCTTCTTTCTTTTTTGTTTTTTTATGAAAATTAACTTCTCATATACTGAATAGAATTGCACGGAACCATGGGCAGACACAAGGTTTCCCCTACGAATTTTTGTGCAAAATCGCGGACAACCGCGAGAGTCGTCCCTACAGCGTATGCATTACGACAATGGCTTAATCCGTTTCTTTTTAAGCCTCTTCACTTTCTTTTTGTCCTTATTACCGCTCCTGCTGTTTACAAGCACAAGTAGCAGGAAGATTACCACAAACATAAGTGTAGACAGCGCATTTATCGACGGATCATACTTCTTTCTAATCGTTGAATATATATATATCGAAAGGTTTGTGCCTGTGCCGGATGTGAAAAAGCTGATAACAAAATCGTCTATCGACAGCGTTATGGCAAACAGAAAACCTGTTATAATACCCGGCATAATCTCCGGCAGTATGATTTTCCGGTATGCATACGCGGGCTTTGCGCCAAGGTCCAGCGCCGCCTCATACATATTTTTGTTCATCTGGCTGAGTTTCGGCAATACAGATATAATAACATACGGTATATTAAACGTAATATGCGCCAATATCATCGAATATCTTCCCATTGGTATACGCAAAAACACGAAGAGTATCATAAGCGATATGCCTGTAACGATATCCGGGCTGAGTACCGGCAGGTATGTTACATTCATAACCGCGGCCTTTGGCTTCTTGCGCATATTGTGTATGCCTATCGCCGCCAATGTGCCGATGATTGTGGCAACCACAGCCGATACAAGCGCAACCACAAGCGTGCTTTGCAGCGCCTTCATCATCTGCGCGTTTTTAAACATCTTGATATAATGCTCAAACGTAAAACCTTTCCATACAGCCCATGTGCTGCCCTTTCCCGAATTGAACGAAAACACCATCAACACAACGATTGGCGCATACATAAACAGAAATATGAAAAACACATACACCTTGCTTAAAAACTTCGTCAAAACAGCCCACCTCCCTGATTCTCCTTCTCATACTTGGAGGTAACCACCATGCTGGCGAGTATAAGCACCATCAATATAATCGAAATGGTAGAGCCGAAATTCCAGTTATTGCCCTGCAAAAATTGATGCTCTATCATATTACCCATCAGCTGTATCTTGCGCCCGCTGAGTATGTCTGATATCGCAAACGTCGTTATCGCCGGCATAAACACCATTGTTATGCCCGACACAACGCCCGGTAACGACAACGGCAGCGTAATCTTGCGAAACACATTCAGCTTGCTCGCGCCAAGGTCTTGCGCCGCTTCAACAATAGACTTGTCCATCTTTGTAAGCACCGAATGTATCGGCAGTATCATAAACGGCAGAAAGTTGTATACCATACCAAACACAATGGAATGGTTTTGGTAAAGAAACTGCACCCGTCCTATCCCCATACTCTTAAGTATATTGTTGATAATCCCGGTGTTGTCCAGTATTATAACCCATGCGTAGGTACGCAAAATCAGGTTCATCCACATAGGTACAACCAACAACAGCAGCAGCAGCCCTTTGTTTTTAAATATATTGCGCGACAGGATATACGCCACAGGATAGCCCAAAATCAGGCATATCAGCGTCGCGACCGCCGCCATCCACAGCGAACGCCAGAATGTCAGCAGATAGACATCCTGCGAAAAGAAATTCACGAAATTCTCAGTTGAAAACTGCACTCCGCCGCCTTCCACAGGCACAGTGAAGCCATAATATGCCACCAAAACCAGCGGCGCAACAATAAATATTACCGCCCAAACTAAATAAGGATAGGCGGCCAATGTTTTTTTCATCGTCCACCCTCCTCGTATATATCATTGTCGTATGAATGTGATTTATCATATTCATTCCCTTCGGAATCGCGATACTCTGTCTCGTCCTTATGCATGATATGGATATCGAAAGGCACCACACGAAGCCCCACCATCGCGCCCACTTCGGATGCGATTGTGGAATGTACCATAAATTCGGTATCGGCGGCAGTCACCATCATCTCGTAGTGAACGCCCATAAATATACACGACTTAACAACGCCGCAAATCTGCCCATCTTGCGCACTGCCCACCTTAATATCTTCGGGGCGGATTACAACATCAACAGGCTGGTTCGGCGCAAATCCCGTATCCACACACTCAAACTTTCGCCCGCAAAACTCTACAAGCTTGTCTTGCAGCATAACGCCGTCTATAATATTGGATTCGCCAATAAAATCCGCAACAAACGCGTTTTGCGGCTCGTTGTAGATATCCTGTGGTGTACCCTGCTGCTGTATAATACCTTCGCGCATAACCACGATGGTGTCGGACATAGTGAGCGCTTCTTCTTGGTCGTGGGTAACATAAACAAAGGTGATGCCGAGCGTTTGCTGAATACGCTTCAGCTCCAGCTGCATCTCTTTTCTGAGCTTTAAATCGAGCGCACCTAAAGGCTCGTCCAGAAGCAGAACCTCCGGCTCGTTTACAAGCGCGCGCGCAATCGCAACCCTTTGCTGCTGACCTCCCGACAGGGAATTAATATCTCGTTTTTCATAGCCCTTAAGGTTTACCAGCTTAAGCATACGTAAAACCTTTTCACGAATGGTTTTTTCGGATAATTTTTTCATACGCAAAACCTTTTCGTTAGCGGCTTCTTCGGGTATTTTTTTCAATCGCAGACCGAATGCTACGTTTTCATATACGTCCATATGCGGGAACAGCGCGTATTTTTGAAATACGGTGTTTAGCTTGCGCTTATACGGCGGCAATTCTGTTATATCCGCGTCGTCGTAGAACACTCTGCCTCCCGACGGCGTCTCAAAACCTCCGATAATGCGTAAGGTTGTGGTTTTGCCACATCCCGACGGACCCAACAGTGTAACAAAGGTGTGTTTGTCTATATCCAGATTCAGATGCGACAAAACCTCTGTACCGCCAAAGTCCTTGGACACGTCAACTAGACGTATAATCTGTTTGGACATTTATCGATCCCCTGACTTATCGCCGCGCATATTGCCAAAACTGCGCCGATTGTATATTAACGCCCAAAATAAGAGCGCATAAACTAACTATATCCCCTTTTGGGGGTAATGTCAATACATTATTATATAAATTTTTATCTTTCTTAGTTTTTATCTTTTTTTAGACAAACATTGATATTTTTTCTACAAAAGAGATGCCGTCCGCACGCTATCTATATCAGCCATATCAGCGCAACCGCCTCGCCGCCGGACACATACGCTTCCACCTTCACAGCCCTGTCCCTCACATTCCGAAACTTAAAATCCAGCTCACCGTACGCCACAGTCGCGTCGCGTCCCGCTTTCACATAATCCACCTCGCGCATATGCGGATGCCGCTCGGTTATCTCCATCCCTGCGCCCATCGCCGAATTATACAGCGTGGAGCTTATCTGGCATATGCCGCCGCCCACCTGCTCGCGCTTCTCGTTGCCCACGAAAACATACCCCTTCTCAAACCCGCGGTCTGCTGTACGCACACCAACCGCGGCGTTAAACGAAAACTCACCGCCCGGGTCTACAACCGTACCGTTCATATATGCACACGCAAGCTCCAAATTTTTAAGCCTCGACGGCGTATCGTCTACAATTGGTGTGGAAAACTCGCCAATCAGCTCCGGTTCGCGCGGCGCTTCCGGCTCCGGCGTCTCTTCCGATGTTCGCTCCTCTTCCGCTTCATCCGGTTCCGGTTCTTCCGGCTCAGGAACTTCATCTAATTCCGCTATAGGAACTTCCGCAGTCAAAGGCGCCTCTTCCTGCGGCGGCAGTGCTTCACACGCTGTTGTATATATAGCCGCAAGTATGGCTGCGGCGCATAATTTGCAAATTTTTTTCGTTTTCATAATATTTTCTCCTATCTCACAATTGCGTAACTTACCAAACATCCTCTTATTCGATATTATTTGCAAACCACACACTTATAAACTGATAACTTCATGGCATTTCTGTAAATGACATATCGTCTTGAAGCAAGTTTGCAATGTTTTGTGCTATTTACTATTTTTTTACAGTGGTTTTCGTGCTATTTTACATTTACCCCTTTTCATTTACAAATTTTTCTGATAGAATAAGGATATAAATCATTCACCGAAGGAGTGAGTTAATATGTTAGAACAGATTAGACAGATCGCTTTACGGCTTAGAGAGCTTCGTTCTATCGAAGGTATCTCCGCCGAAGAGATGGCAAAAACATGCAATATTGATATCGACTTATACAACACCTACGAAAACGGCGATATAGAAATACCTATGAGCGTTTTATATAACGCCGCCGGTAAGCTTGGTGTGGAGCTTGCGGAGCTGCTTAGCGGCGATACTCCGAGGCTCAAGGTGTATCAGCTTACGCGCGCAGGTCACGGCTTGGAGGTTGAGCGCCGCAAGGCTTATGAATACCAAAATCTGGCGCACAATTTCCGCAATAAGAAGGGCGAGTTCTTCACAGTTGAGGTCCCGGAAGGTTCCGACAAAACAGAGGTTTCGCTCAATTCTCACACAGGGCACGAGTTTAACTATATCCTCGAAGGTACGCTGAAGCTGACGATCAACGGCACCGAGATTATTATGAATCCCGGCGATTCGCTATATTTCGACGCATCGTATGCACATGGAATGCAGGCGTTGAACGGAAGCGCTAAATTTTTAGCAATCATATTCTAATCTATGCAATACCCAATTTATGAAATATCCACGTTAAACCGAAAGGAATGGAAATCAATATGGATTTAATTAACAAATATGCCAAAACCGACTTCGTTTCGTGCGAAGATTACTTCGAAAATTTCAGCGTAACTGTGCCTGAAAACTTTAATTTTGCATACGACGTTATGGACGAGCTTGCAAAGACAAAGCCCGATGCTCGTGCGTTGGTTTGGTGCAACGACGACGACGAAGAGGAAATATTCACCTTCGCCGATTTGAAAACGCGCTCCGACCAAGCTGCCAACTTCCTTCGTGCGCAAGGTATTAAAAAGGGCGATATGGTTATGCTTATACTAAAGCGTCACTACGAATTCTGGTGGCTGATACTCGCGCTGCATAAAATCGGCGCGGTTGGTATACCGGCAACCCATCTGCTCACCGAAAAAGACATCGTATATCGTGTGAATGCCGCAGATATCAAGATGATAATTACCACGTCCGACCATATGGATATACTGGATAATATAGACAAGGCGCAGGCTAAAACCACAACACTTGCATCAAAGGTGTTTGTAGACAGATTCGACAGGGTTCAGCGCGACGGAAACAGCTGCACGGGCGGCTGGGTGAATTTCCATGCGGCTATGGCAGCCACCCCAACCGATTTTGTGCGTCCAACAGGCGACGACGCCACCCAAAATACCGATATCATGCTGCTATACTTTACCTCCGGCACCTCGGGTATGCCGAAAATGGTTATACACAACTACATCTATCCGCTTGGGCATATCTCCACAGCTAAGTTTTGGCAAGCGATAGAGCCGGGCGATTTGCACTTCACTGTTTCAGACACAGGCTGGGCGAAAACCGCATGGGGCAAGCTCTACGGGCAATGGCTGTGCGAAGGCGCTGTGTTTGTGTATGACTACAGCGACCGTTTCAAGCCTGTGAATCTGCTCGACAAGATACAGCAGTATCAGGTCAACACATTTTGCGCGCCGCCAACCATGTATCGGTTCTTTATAAAGGAAGATTTAACGAAATTTGACCTTTCGAGCCTGAGACATGCCAGCATCGCGGGCGAACCGCTCAATCCCGAGATATACAACCAATTCCTTGCCGCTACAGGGCTTAAGCTATATGAGGGCTACGGGCAAACCGAGTTGGTTATTACCATATCCTGCAACAAATACATGGAGCCGCGTCCCGGTTCTATGGGCAAGCCTATGCCGCACTGCAAAGTTGATATCATAGACGAAAACGGCGAATCGTGTGCGCCCGGTCAGGAAGGTCAAATTATCGTGCTTGCCGACCGTGAAAACGCGCCTGTCGGTCTGTTTTTGGGCTACTACCGCGACGAAAATATGACGCGCGGCGCATGGCAAAACGGCGTATACTACACAGGCGATATGGCGTGGCGCGACGAAGACGGATACTACTGGTTTGTCGGTCGTGCCGACGATGTTATAAAAAGTTCCGGCTACAGAATCGGTCCGTTTGAGGTAGAAAGCGCGCTGCTTGAACATCCCGCTGTGCTGGAAACGGCAATTACAGCCGTACCGGACGAGATGCGCGGACAGGTTGTAAAGGCGACTATCGTGCTGGCAAACGGATATACAGCAAGCGATGAGCTTAAAAAGGAACTGCAAGACCATGTGAAACATGTAACTGCGCCGTATAAGTATCCCAGAATTGTGGAGTTTGTAGATGCATTGCCCAAGACTATCAGCGGCAAGATCAGGCGTGTGCAGATTCGCGAGGAGGATAAGGCGTAGTTCGTATAGAATATTAAGCAAAATCCGAAAGGCAACCCTGCATTTACGGGACGGGTGATTAGGAAGTATTTGAAACTTGTTTTCAAATACTTGGGATGGGCGCAACAAGACTTGCCTATCTCACCTAAAAACCCGCGCCCATTTGATGGGTTGTCTTTGTTTTTGCATTTCCATAATATAGGCAGAAAATGTTAGTGACTATTTTTGCAGACTGTGGTATAATTATAGTAGATTAATATCGAAAAAAGTACCGCAAAAAGGAGGTATCACTATGAAAAAACTCATCTCAAAACTACTCGTAACCTGTATACTGCTCGCTCTCCTGCCGATATCATCCGTTGCGGCGGCGGATATGGCGTTTGATTCCACGCCTGTGCTCGACACCTTTGGCGACGGCGTTGCCCTTCTGGTTGGCAGCCCCACCGCATACGCAAAAAAATCACTTACCGAGGTAGACACAAACAATCCGAGTGTTGTGCCCATTATTATCGACGGAAGGACGCTTGTACCGGTTCGCTTTATCTCCGAAAGCTTCGGCGCGGAAGTTGGCTGGGACGGCGAAACACGCACGGTTTCTGTAAAACTGGGCGGCAAAAACATCACACTGCAGCTCGACAGTAAGAACATGGTTGTAGACGGAAAAACAACCGTGTTGGATGTGCCTGCCATGGTTATAGAAGAGCGCACCATGATACCGCTTCGGGCGATGGTTGAGGCAATCGGCAAAGAGGTAACATGGGACAGCCGCGGGCTGATACTTATTGGCGACACGACCTACTATCCATATAGCGACAACAAGGTTATAGACGGCATGCTCGGATACCTTAAAACAGGTGAGATGACGGTATACAACCAAAATCCGCGCTTTACGCCTGAGGTTATGGAGTTCGCGTTCAAGCAGAGGCTGGTGTATTTTAACAACACCTTCAGTATGGGCCAGGGCGACACCGAACGCACAGGCTCGCTGGCGCTGTATTATCTTGCGTTCGCAACGCATATCGACCCGCAAACGAAATCTGCAAACGGCGTTTTGGCGAAGGATCGCGCGCTTGAGCATATACGCAACCTAATCATGGGCGGCAAGGAGCCTATGTGTGGTCTTGGCGCATTTAACGCATACACCCCGCTCACCAACGCCCTCGTTATGGCGAAAAACACACCCGCGATTTGGGACGAACTGACAGCAGAAGAGGTCACAAAAGTTGACCTTGTAATGAAGTCTATTGCGATAATGGTGAATTTCGGGTTCAACGACGCAAACAATTATCTGTGCGGACCGGACTTACGCGGCAACTTCAACAAAGAGTGGAACCCGAACTACCGCTTCGCATACCTACCATGCATCGTAAATGCCTCACTATACTTTGGCGGCGCAGATTATGTTAACGAAATCTTCACAACATTCAGCTACGATGCGCATATGAAAGAATTGGAAGCAGCCGGATTCACCAATATTATGGTGGAATGGAAAAAAGGCGGCAAAACATTGATGGAAAAGGGCGGCTCCGCGTCGTTGATCGACGGCGGAAGCGGCGGCTCCGGTGTTGGAGTTAAGGTTGAATTTAAGTATAAGGGCATACCGCTTTCGGATATCGAAGGCATTATTGTTAACCTGCTCGAATTCGCATACGGCTCTGTTGTAACAAATGACGGCGGCACAAAAGGTCAAACGGACTACGCATATATCATAAGCGGTGCGTCTTCGCCATTCCTTGGGCAAAACGGTATGATGACAGAATTTGCCACCCTCGACGGCGGCGGCATACGAAGCGACGCAAGCTATTGCTACAACGGCATGTCGCTCGCGATACCGACCATGCATATACTGAAGATGTTCGGCGGATGGGACGGCTCCACAGCGGCGCAGAAAAAATGCGACCAGCTTATATATGTTGGCACCGAAGACCTGATATTCAAGCTGCAAGAGGGCTATATGTCGCATTCGAAGGGTATGACGAGCGAGAGCTACGAACCCAACTATATTTCAGCCGGATACTTGATTGTCAAGGAAACTTGGAGAAAAACGATAAACTTCGCAGGCTACGACACTGATTATTTAATATTTGACTAGTACTCCTCAGAATATACAAAACCCTGCATCGCATGATAATTAGATCGTGCGACGCAGGGTTTTTAGATTTTAACCTTACTGCTTATTCTTCTTTTTCAGCTCCGCATCGACTGTAGATTTAATCGCGCCCGATGTATAGAAGCATATTATGAATGTACACAGTGCTGTCAGCAACAATGCGCTCATCGCCGCGCCGAGCGACTCAAGCGATATATACATAAAGAAGAATATCGCCATCGACACTACTGTCAACGCCAGGTTTTGCGGGAATTTCACAAGTGTGAACAAAAACGAATTGCGATATATCGATTTCATGCCGCCCTCGTAGGTAATCATCAACTGATATATATACCCATGCATGAATGTGTATATCACTAACGCAAGACACAACACGAGCTGTATAAGTATCATCATGCTGTTGCCATTTAGCGAATACATACCCCCATAGACCATAAACGCCTGTGTAGCAAGGAATATGACAACCATATCAACAATCAACACTATCATGCCCTGCTTGAAATTGCTCTTAAACTCCTGCCAAAAATCGCTCCAAATCCACGAATGGCTCTCCTTCGAGTAGTTTCGAAGCACCTTGCCCATACCCGCCGACGCAGGTCCGCTGCCCCAAAATGTAACGATAAAGAACGCAAACATCATCCGCATCGCCACATCCAGCCATCCCTCGCCCACGCTCCCAATGCCCGATAAAAGCTGATCCATATCCAAATTCGGCAAGCTCTTCACCATATCTATATTGAACGGAGACAAGCTGAACAGCAACACTAAATACGGCAGCGAAACCAACACATACAACATATTGATCTGCGCAATCTTGAAAAATTTGCGTATCAGCACATCGAAAAATATAAAAAACCTGCGCTTTGGCGGCTCATCTTTGTCTATACCCTTGCCCGGCTTCGAACCTCCGCCGAAAAACCCAAACATACCTGCCATTCTAACCCATCCCTTCGCTTAAAACCGTATTTTAACCAGAATTTAATATTCAATGCCCTTCCTAGCCGGCACACCATGCTCATACGGATTCTTCACACATACCATCTCTGTCACATAATTTGCCGCCGCAATAACCCCCTGCGGCGCGCGCCGACCTGTAAGCACCAGCTCCATGCCCTGCGGCTTAGACTGAATCATTTCCATCAGCCACGACGTCGGTATCAACCCATTTTCCACCGCACCGAGTATTTCATCCAACACCAGCATATCACATGCGCCGTTTTTCATACAATCGGCTATAAACGCAAGCGCCTGCTCTATTTCCGTTTGCAGTTTTGTCTTTTGCTCTGCATCCATCTGTGGAAAGAATCCGTGCTGTGTCTCGAAGCGAAACACCTTAAAATCGGGACTCTGCAACGCTTCAATCAGGCTTACTTCACCTGTTGGCGACGTTTTCAAAAATTGCACGATATAAACGCGATTCCCACAGCCGCAGCACCGCATCGCAAGCCCCATCGCAGACGTGGTTTTGCCCTTGCCTTCGCCCATATAGATATGTGTTAGTCCTTGATTCATAGTCTTTAGTCCTTTCAAACGCATAGGATTCTTCTATCGCGGACGAACACAGTTCGTCCCTACAAAGTCGAAACATCAATCTCCACACCCATCGACGCGAGTTTATATTCCGCCACGAATGTGTCTATCTCCTGCGGCACGTCGTACACCCTGTTTTCAAGCGCGGCGCGGTTCTGTGCTATGTATTTCACCGCCATCGCCTGCACCGCAAACGACATGTCCATGATCTCCGCCGGATGCCCGTCGCCCGATGCGAGGTTTACCAGCCTGCCCTCCGCAAGAAGGTTCAGCTGTCTGCCGTCTTTTGTGGTGTACCCAACAACGTTCCGCCGTGCTTCTTTTATCTCAACAGCCAGCGCCTCAAGCTCCGGCTTGCATATCTCAACATCAAAATGCCCCGCATTCGCCATGATTACGCCGTCTTTCATCAGCGCGAAATGCGTGCCGGTTATTACATTGCTACATCCTGTCACCGTGATAAACACATCGCCCAGCGGCGCGGCGTCAATCATCGGCATAACGCGGAATCCGTCCATAATCGCCTCAATCGCCTTGACAGGGTTAATTTCGCATACGATTACATTCGCGCCCAAGCCCTTCGCCCGCATAGCCACGCCCTTGCCGCACCAGCCGTAGCCGGCAACAACAACCGTCTTGCCCGCCACAACCAGGTTCGTGGTGGAATTGATACCATCCCACACCGACTGCCCTGTGCCGTATCGGTTGTCAAACAAATATTTGCAAAACGCGTCGTTTACCGCAATCATCGGAAACGCAAGCCCGCCTTCGGATTCGCGAATTTTCAGACGCGTAACGCCCGTAGTCGTTTCCTCTGTGCCGCCGATGATGTTCTTCTGCAGTTCGGTTCGCGAAGCATGCATCAGATGTGTCAAATCGCCGCCGTCATCTATAAATATATCCGGCGCAATGTCCAACGCGGCGTTTAGGTGGCTTTCGTAGGTTTCCATATCCACACCATGTATGCCATATACGCCGATACCGTCCTCCAGCGACATCGCCGCCGCAACATCGTCCTGCGTAGACAGCGGATTGCAGCCTGTGAGCGCAACCTCCGCGCCGCCGGCTCTCAGCGTCTTTGCCAGATACGCCGTCTTTGCCTCAAGATGGATGCTCATCGCAATTTTCATGCCCTTGAAGTACTGATTCTTCTCAAAATCCGCCTTGATATGATTCAAAATGGGCATATGCTGCCCCACCCATTCTATCTTCTGTTTGCCGCTCGGTGCAAGCGATGCATCTTTGATTATGCTTGGTTGCATGGGGAATCCTCCTTGAATTACGATGAACAAATATTGTTCATCGTTAATTGTCAATTGTTAATTGCTCAATAACGCCCTTCACCAACCGCGAAAACTTGTCCTTCACCTTTTCGCCTGTTTCAATAACTTCGGCATGTGTCAGCGGCTGATCGAGTATCCCTGCCGCCATATTCGATATACACGACACACCCAAAACCTCTATGCCGCAATGCCGCGCCGCAATCGCTTCCGGTACGGTGGACATCCCGACAGCGTCGCCGCCCAGTGTGCGAATCGCGCGAATCTCCGCCGGTGTCTCAAACTGCGGACCGGGCATATAAAAATATACGCCCTCACACAACTCTATCTGCTGCTCTGCCGCCACTAATCTTGCAGCATCGCGCAATACCTTACTGTATACGCCGCTCATATCCGGAAACCGCTCACCGAATGCATCCTCGTTCTTGCCACGCAGAGGCGAATCGTCGAAAAACTTGATATGGTCGGAAATCAGCATCAAATCGCCCGGCTTATACGCGGTATTCACACCACCCGCCGCGTTGGTGAGTATCAGTTTTTCTATACCCAGCGCCCTAACCACCCATACAGGGAACGCCGCCTGCTGCATAGAGTAACCTTCGTAAAAGTGGAATCTGCCGCTAAGCGCAAGCACTGTTTTATCTCCAATTCTGCCGATAACAGCCCTGCCGCTATGCCCTGCAACCGTCGGAATCGGGAAATTCGGTATCTCGCTGTATGGTATCTCTATCGCGACATCCATCATATCGCAGAGTGCGCCAAGTCCCGAACCGAGTATAACCGCAACATCTATCTTGTGCGGAAATTGTTCGCGGACGTGTTTTGCAGATTGATGCGATTGATTATACATAGTGGTCTCCTTTTATTTAAAGTATTTCACGCCCGCGTCAAATATCAGCCGGCTCTTGTCTCCCGGGATATTTTGCGCGACATTCTTGCCCGAACGCTCGTTATGTCCCATCTTGCCCAGAACGCGACCGTCGGGACTGCATATGCCCTCTATCGCCGCGACAGAGCCGTTTGGATTAAACGGCACATCCGCCGATGCGTTTCCGCTCAAATCCACATACTGCGTAGCAATCTGGCCGTTTGCCGCAAGCCTTGCGAGCCATTCCGCATTGGCGTAGAACCTGCCTTCGCCGTGCGACACAGGCACAGTATGGATATCGCCGACCTTCGCGCCCGCAAACCACGGCGACAGCGTAGACGCAACGCGCGTATCCGCCAATGTTGCGATATGCCTGCCGATGTTGTTGTATGTGAGTGTCGGCGAGTCGTCGGCTAGGTCGCATATTTCGCCATGCGTCAAAAGTCCAAGCTTTATCAGCGCCTGGAAACCGTTGCAAATGCCCAGCATCAAGCCGTCGCGTGTTTTCAGCAGGTTATTTACTGCCTCCGCCACCAATGGATTTCTAAACGCCGTCGCGATATATTTGCCCGAACCCTCCGGCTCGTCGCCGCCGGAAAATCCGCCGGGAACCATAACAATCTGCGCTGTGTCAATCTTCTGTGCAAGCCGTGACAGCGTTTCAACCGTATGTGCCGGTGTGAGGTTGATAAACGGCACAATCTCGACCTCTGCACCCGCATTTTCAAACGCCTTCGCCGAATCGTACTCCGAATTTGTGCCGGGGAATATCGGAATAACAACCTTTGGCTTCACAACTTTATTCTTTGCAATTAAAATATTCTTCGCTTCAAAATTATAATTTTCACACGATTCCGCAGGTTTCGCCTGCGTCGAAAACACCTTCTCAAGCGGCTTCTGCCATGTATTGAGCGCAACATCAAGCGGTACCTCAAATCCGTCGCCGCATATCTTGCCGCCATGGCAGCCGCTACTGCTGCCATTGCATACACTGCCGATTTCCACGCAGTCCAGTCCGCTGACATCCGCACCATCCGCCAATTCCAGCACAATCGCGCCGAAGTATTTTGCGAATATCTGCTCCGCCGTAATGCCGCCTGCAAATTTGAAGCCCAGCATATTGCCGAAACACATCTTGCTAATCGCTTCGCACAGTCCGCCCGCTTTTACAACGCTCGACGCTAAAACCTTGCCCGATTTCGCAAGATTATGCACAATATCATAATTTTTATGAAGCTTTTCAAAATTCGGCAATCCATCGGCGTCTTTTTCGATTGTCATCATCACAACGCGGCTTCCCGCTTGCTTGAACTCCGAAGACACCGCCTTATCCGCATCTATCGTATTCACCGCGAACGACACCAGCGTTGGCGGTACGTGAATATCCATAAAACTGCCGCTCATCGAGTCCTTTCCGCCGATCGCCGCGATACCCAGCTGAATCTGCGCCGTATATGCGCCCAAAAGCGCGGCAAGCGGCTTGCCCCAGCGAGTTTTGTCGTTGTTCAAGCGCTCGAAATACTCCTGGAACGTGAGGTATATATCCCGATGGCTCGCACCAAGCGCAACTGCCTTCGACACCGACTCCACAACTGCATACACCGCGCCGTGGAACGGACTCCACTCGGACAAATAT
>JGI994J12354_10003577_pt1 | contig 14433 bp, 16 predicted proteins | sample IntmicLarv3ML3BL_FD_12354 | JGI IMG/M metagenome (IMG submission 12354)
AATGTTTTTGCAGATTTATCTATTTCCGATATAACCGCGTCTGGCACAAATGCCGAGGCATATGCAATCGCGGCATATGATACGGCCACCGTTAATGTTAATACTGCATTGGCCACCGCACCAGTTATTCAAATCGCCGGTCATGTTGTTGCAATGGATGCCGGTGTTGTTAATTTAAATCTTTTGAATTCCACATCTTATTTACATGGGCAAACATATGTTGGCACGGTTGATGATGTGAATGCCGGAATAATCAATGTATATTTGGATAACGGTGCGTCTTGGAATTTGACCGGAAATTCTGGACTGACATCATTGCATTCTGTGAATTCGTTTGTTGATTTGCGCCAGTCATCTGGAAATTCAACTTTGACCGTATCAGACTTAGATATGAATGGTGCGACATTTTACTTAAATACTTATTTTGACGGAAATGGAACAACCACTGACCGAATTGTTGTAAATGGTGGCGATGCAACCGGGACAGCAACATTGCGTATTTCTTCTGTGGGTACAGACGGCGCATTGACACCAAAATCATCAAACGGAATTATGGTTGTTGATTTAACTGGGGCAAATAATAAATCCGCAGTATTTACTTTGAATGGCGATGTCATGGATTTTGGTGCGTATGAATATAATCTGACCCAGGGAATTGATGAAAACTGGTATCTGACAACAAATGGTGTTCAAACAAATACCAGTCGTACCATTAATAATATGCCGGCATTGCACTTGGCAATCGTCAGGTCCGGAATGAATGAATTACGCAAAAGAATTGGCGATTTACGCAACGATTATGCTGCCCCCCCCCAAGGATTATGGGTTCAAGCATATGGGAAACACTTAAAAGTTAATGATACAATTAAATCCACAATGCCGCTTTTTGGTATCGAAAGTGGTGTTGATTTTGATGTACCGGTGGACTTTGGCAATTTATATGTTGGATTTATGGGTGGTGCGATTTCTGCGGATAATATTCGCGTACATCAAACAACGATATCAGACGGCAGCGGTCGTACAATTGCACCAAATGCCGGCTTGTACGCATCATTAATGGGTAATAATGGTTGGTTTGCAGATGCAACAATGCGATATTTCTGGATTGATATGGCGATGAATAATATTGCCGCCGACGGTTCGGATATTTCGTACGATATGAATCGTGGCTTTGTCACCACCAGTATGGAAGTCGGAAAAAAGTTCAATATTTCATCGTTTACGATTTCACCAAAAACCGAATTACAATATGCGCATGCGGCATCTGGACAAAGTCGCACAAATACTGGGTCGGATATTTCGTATGATGCAACCAGCAGTTTGTTAACACGATTGGCGTTACATGCCGCGTATTTCAATAACGGAAAAAAGTCATCATGGCAAACATTTGCGGAAATAGGTGTCTTGAACGAATGGATGGGCGAAACCAAAATGAATTTTGCCGGTTTGGATTATGTATCTGAATTGGATGGTATTGGTTTTGAAACCAGATTGGGTGTAATGGGTAACTTGTCAAATAATTTGTATTTTTATGGGGACATTTCTTATGAAATTGGCTCTGTGTATCAGATTATTTCTGGTAATATTGGAATCAGGTATCCATTCAGTATCGGGGGCAAAAAACAAACATCTGGAAATTCATATACCAGACCCGCACCACGAACATACGGATATGTTAATTAATACAAATAAAAAACATGCGAAATGCATGTTTTTTATTTTATGCATATTCACCGGCGGTTATTCCGCTGGCGAATGCAAAGTGCAAATTAAATCCGCCCAAATCGCCCGTGATATCCAGAACTTCGCCCGCAAAATAAAGTCCCGGACACAATTTTGATTCCATTGTTTTGGATGATATAAATTCAGTTGATACGCCACCAATTGTTACTTCGGCACTGTTGAAATCGCGATGCTTTAATGTTCCGCCGGGGATTTTAAATTTTTGAATTCTATCAGAAATACCGGCTATATCGGTGTTTTTGTAATCCGCCAAGTTCTTTTGATTATCGTCGCAAATCCATTTTGCGAACTTGGCCGGTAACTGTGTTCCCAATAATGTGTGTAATGATTTTTTGCCGTTGGATTTTTTTAAATCACATAACCAATCATAAACATTAATTGACGGCATAAAATTAATACAAAGTTCAGATGTTACATCCAATAATGATGCGCGATATGCGGCGGGCCCCCCGATTCCAAAATGTGTAAACAGCATTGAATCCGAAATTGTTTTCCCGGCCACGGTGATTGTAACGGGCAAAGATATTCCCGACAATTCATGTGGAAATATTGTTGTTTTTAATCCGACCAAGCCGGGTTGGATTGGTACAATTTTATGTCCAAATTGTTTTGCAATTTTATATCCGAAATCCGAAACCCCGATGTTCGGAAAAGACATTCCACCGGTTGCGATTATAATGGATGATGATTGAAATTTTTCCAAATCGGTATGAACGATAAATGTGCTTTCTTGTTTTGATATATCAATAACATTGGTATTTAAAATCATATTTGCATTACCAATATCTGTTATCATCGCTGAAACAATATCTGCACCACTGGTTGCGCAAAAAAATTGTCCTGGGGATTTTTCAACATATGATAATCCATGCCCATGCGCCCATTTTAATATATCGGCTGGCTTTACCCGTGCCAGTGCAGATTTAACAAAGTCTGGATTTTGCCCCACATATCTGTCGCGACCCGCCGCCGAATTTGTAAAGTTACAACGACCACCACCAGATACAAAAACTTTACGGCCAGGGCGGTCACCCATATCCAGTATCAATGTTTTCCGACCACGCGCGGTTGCGGAACGCGCCGCGAAAAGTCCCGCCGCACCCCCACCAATAATAATCACATCATATTTTTTCATTTACGCATTTTGTATCAAATTTATAATAAAAAATCTATATAAAATAAAATCAGATTTCCATTATGAAATAAAAAATTGATTTCTGTTAATTAATGTTATACACTGGGTAACAGTTGATTTAATTCAATGGGTACTTTACTAACAAAATTCTCCTTTCCTATAAAGACAGATTTTTCAAAGTAATACTGAATAAAAAATCTGCTGTCTTTTTGTAATTTTTACAAAATGACCCAAACAAAAAAACTAAAAAAGGAAAAATAATGTTAAAAGGTACAGTAAAATGGTTTAATACCACAAAAGGTTTTGGTTTTATCAAACCGGCAACCGGTGGCGAAGATGTATTCGTACATATTTCTGCGTTACAAGCAGCAGGCTTGTCTTCGTTGGCAGATAACCAAGCGGTTGAATTTGAAATCGCCGAAGAACGCGGACGCAAATCAGCCAAAAATTTAAAATTGGCATAAATTTGTTATGAATAAAAAACGCGGCGTTTGCCGCGTTTTTTTATACCATTACCAATTATTTATTAAATGTTCTGGTACGGTTTTTTGGACCGGTCATATCAAATTTTGGTCCACCGCGTCCACCGCCAAATGACGGGCGTCCGCCACCAGATCTGAAACCGGGTTTGCTGTCGCGGTCGCGGCCAAAGCCAGGCTTTCTGTCGGCAAATCCACCGTCGCGTGGTGGTCGTGCGCCGGCTGGTTTTTCTTCGCGGCTGCGTTGTGATTTCATTGCCATATCAACGGCTTTGCGAACCATTGCGCCGATTGGCACATCAATTCCCAATTCTTGTTCATGTGTTTTTTTCCAATTTGCCAAGAACGCGTATTGTTCCGAACTTAAATCCACGGACACCGCGGTTGATGTTGCGGTTTGTGTTTCGGCTGTTTTTTCAGTATTTTCCATATTTATGCCCCCTTGGCACTTTTTACACAAAGCGTGTATACACAACATTATATATCATCCGCGCCAGATAGCAAGCCATTCACGAAAATTATATTGCAATCCGCCTAATTTTTTGTACTGTGGTTATAAGAATGGGGCAAGAGAGTTATACTTTAAAGGGTAAAGATATGGTCAAAGGATTTATTGGTTCGGTTGGCAAAGAACAACAAGCTATTATGATAGAAAAAGAATTTACATTCACATCAGATTTCTTTGAAACATCATATCGCAAAGACGAATGGGATAATCGCATTCCGTATGAACATTCCGGTCGCAGCACAACCACAAAAAAACAATTGGTTGTTGCCAGTGCCCAAGATATCGAAACCATTGATACGGTGGAAATTCTGGACGGGGAAAAAGGATTATACTCCAGAGTTTTACGGGGGCAGACCGGTATCAAAAAAATGATGCTGGGGCGGAATATAAAAAAGATAGCTGAAAGCGCTGTTTCTTCAACAGGTGTCGAAGAAGTTACTTTTGGTTCAGAATTACGATATATTGCGGAATATGCGTTTGCAAAAAATAAAAACCTGCGCCGGGTTGAATTTTTCGGAAATTTCACGAATATAGAAATGTCACCATTTGCCTTTTTTGACTGTGGGAATTTTGATGTGTTTTTAAATGGAAAGAAATTGAATAAAAATCATCCTTTGTTTCAAAAATGCAAAACAACACATTTGGTAATTAATTCTGTTACATTATCCAGTACATTTGTCGATCTGTCGGACTTGGAAAGTGTTGAAATAGTAAATCCAAATTGCAGGGGCGTTGGAATGCCATTCACGAATTGCCCAAATCTGAAGACCGTTAAAATTGGTGACCAGACATTTGATGTCGAACAAGTTTTTGGATATTCGTTAATCCGAACATCAGATATACAAGGTGTTCGTGGTGTATCAATGGCCAAATACAAAAAAATATGTGGCAGCGAAGTAATTGTTACTTGGCGTGACAAAGATTTTGTATTCACCGACGCGCATCACGGTGAAAAAAGTGCATTCAGTCAATTTATGGGAAAAATTTTGTCTGCGAAACGAACTGAATTATTTGGGTATATTGCTAATAAACAACCATGGGATACAATATCTTTGGGGCCAATATCTGTCCAAGAAATAAATTGTTTCGAAGCCGCGTGTAAAATGTGGGATGTGAAATGTGTTACGGATTATCGTGCATATTTTCGTGACCAACCGCTGTATTTAGATTGCGATAAATGCGAAGAAAGATATTCAAAGATATACCAAAGTTGCATGAACAGGGCAGGTTTGTCCCCAGAAAAAATTCGATAGATTTTTCACTTTATCTTGGATGGGAATTAATGTAAGATACTTTTGTTTAACAAACAAATAAAGGAAGCTTTCATGAAAAACATTTTCTTATTGTTCGGTATGTGCGCAATTTTATTGTCTGCATGTACAACTGACCCATACACTGGTGAATCCAAAACATCCAGCGCCGTATGGGGGACTGCGATTGGTGCCGCTGGTGGTGCTGCGACGGGTGCATTGGTTTCTGGCAACAAAGGCAAAGGCGCTTTGGTTGGTGGATTGGCGGGTGCTGCGATTGGTGGCGGTATTGGTTATTACTTGGATGTCCAAGAAGCTGAATTGCGCAAAGAATTGGCGTCGACCGGTGTTGGCGTTGTTCGCGAAGACGACAATATCCGCTTGGTAATGCCGGGTAATGTCACATTCGTAACAGATGCCGCAGACATCAATTCTGGGTTCTATTCAACATTGAATTCTGTTGCAAAAGTGTTGAACAAATATGACAATTCAACCGTTATGGTATCGGGTCATACCGACAGCACTGGTTCTGACGAATACAATTTGGACTTGTCCAGAAGACGCGCACAATCTGTCGCATCTTATTTGATGGGCCAAGGTGTGAAGTCCAAAAGATTCGAAGTCATTGGTATGGGTAAATCCAATCCGATTGCTTCTAATTCTTCGGCTGCGGGACGCCAACAAAACAGACGCGTTGAAATCAAAATTATACCAAACAAATAATTTTGAAATCATTGATATAAAAAACACCCAAATTTTGGGTGTTTTTTTATAAAATTGGAATTACCGAAATGTGAATAAATGTGTTGTATTTTCTTTTGGAAAAACTCTATACTGATACGGACTGGTATCATACAATTTAAACAAACAACAAAAGGTATTTTCATGATTAAAAATATGTATGAAATGCTGCAGGAAGTTTGCTTGGCTAACAAAGACCGTATCTTTTTTGTCAGACAAAACGAAACTTATGCAGATTTGTTAAAAAAGGTTAAACAACGCGCGGTCAGATTGGCAAACAAGTTTGGTATCAAAAAAGGGGACACAGTTGCAATCTTGTCAGGTAACACGCCGGAATTTATAAAGTCTTATTTCGCAATTATGTCCCAAGGGGCAAAGGTATTGATGTTGGACACAGGTTTATCAAAAACAGAACATTTAAATATGATGAAGCGAACAAATTGCAAACTGGCATTGGCGCAAAAATCATACTTTGTTGACGGTGGACCAGAAATGTTGGATATCGAAACATTGGACGACAGCGATGAATCTGAATTCACAGCCGTTGATACAAATCGTGCGGATATCGCCATGTTATCTTTTACATCGGGGTCTACGGGTAATCCAAAGGTCGTCGGTTTAACACATGGTAATGTTTTGGCATTTGCCGAAGGCGCACAAATTTATAATCCGGTGTTACGCCCGGGATATATGTATTATGGGTTCTTGCCGTTGTATCATATTTACGGGGTTGGGATTAATATCATTGCACCATTGGTTTTAAAAGGTTCTTTGTTATTACAACCGGTTTTAAATCCAAAAGAATTTTTGAAAGATTTCAAGCAATATCGCCCGGATTTTATTCCGGCCGTTCCGCGTATCTGGGAAGGATTCTATAAAAAAATCATAGACGGGTTCAAAGAAAAAAAAGCATATACCGTAATGAGAATTGTTGTCGGTATGCAAGGGTTCTGGCGCGCAATCGGTATGGGTTGGTTGGTGAATAAAATCACAAAACCGATTCACGAAATCTTTGGCGGTAATGTCAAAGTATTAATGTCGGCGGGCGCAACATTAAAACCACGCGTACGAAAGTTCTTTGAAAGTTTGGGTTTTGTCGTTGGCGATTGTTATGGATTGACCGAAACAACCGGGCCAGTCAATTTCAATTTCCAGTTCAAGCGCGCAGACGGTTCGATTTGTTATGCGGGCCCATTGCCGGATAATGAATTTAAACTTCACAATCCGGATAAAGCCGGGATTGGTGAAATCTGGTTTCGTGGCAGCTTGTTAATGCCGGGATATATTGATAACGATGTTGCTAATGCTGAATCTTTTGAAGACGGCTGGTATAAAACCGGTGACTTGGGCGCATTGGATAAAAAAGGTCGTTTGATAATCAAAGGGCGCAAAAAACAAGTTATTGTCCTGGGCAGTGGTAAAAATGTATATCCAGATGAATTGGCGGATTTATATATGGCAAATGATGATATCTTGGCCGCGGCCATATTGGAACGCGAAATCAAGGGTAAAACCGTTGTTTATGGTGTTTTCCAGGTCAGACCAGGTACGACTTTGTCAAAAGTCAGCTTGCTAATCAAAGCGTCAAATCTGACAATTGCGCCATATAAATGGGTAAATCATTTTGCGATAACAGAAAAAGAATTACCAATGACATCGGCGAAGAAGATAAAGCATTTCGAAATTGCCAAGATGCTGGATATTGGTGAATTTACTGAACGCGAAGAATAAAAATTGCCCCAATTGGGGCAGTTTTTTTATTGTTTATGCAAGCATGGTTGACAAATAGATTATTATGTGTTATATTAAGTGGGATGAATTAATATAAAGCAGGTGGCAGAAATGACAGGTGTGAACCCTATACTTTTATTACATGACCAAGAACAAATTGCGGCGTTGCAGCTGGAAATTGACCGAAAAGTTGCGGCATTGGAACAAATCGCGGATAAAATATTGGCCGCCAAAGATGATTTGCGTTTGGCCGAAACCCCCGGGCGACCAGGCGATTATTTACAAGCCGCAGAAGACAGGCATGAAATAGTCAATTTGAATGCATGGATAAGTCGATTGGAAGCAAACATGGCAAAATTGGCAACAGAAATATTTGAATTAAAAACACAAATAACAAAATATGAAGCAATCAAAGGCCGGCCGGTTAAATCGTCTGTCAAAGTATATCGCACTGTACAAATACCCAGTAATAATATATTGCCAGTTGCGGTACAAGCAAAGCTGTTTGATAATTTGGTAAATGCAAAATAAAAAACCGCCAATTCGGCGGATTTTTTTTAACTGATTTTTTGTTTTATCGCGCGGATTCGTGCCAATATTTCTTGTAAATCTGCATCGTCATTAACAATTTGTTGTTTTGGGCGTGAACTGACTTCGTCCGCCAAAACAATGCACAATGTCGCCAACAGTGAACTTTCGGGCAACGGGCCGATTTTATCCAAGATTTCGCGTGCGCGCGCATCAACCATTTTACCCAATTCAATTAACCGGGATTCTTGCCCGTCTTCGCATCCCATGGGATAGTTTCTGTTGACAATTGGTATTGATACTACACTCACTTTAAACCTTTTAATATTGATATGGATTTGTCCACCATTTCAGACGCACGGGCGTTTTTTTCGCGCAATCCTTTGACTTGTTCGGTTAATATCGCAACTTCCAGGTCAGTTTGCTTGCCCGCATTCGCGGCGGTCGAACGCAATCGGGTCACGGTTTCTTCCAGGGCGGTTAATTCTTTGAAAATTTGCTGTTTTACATCTGTCATAATCCACAGTCTAAGATATTTTTTATATGCGTTCAACATCAAAATATGATATAATGCTGAAACAGTGGGAGATTTGATTGTATGAAAACCAAAATTATCTATATTTCTGGAAATGAACTTTTTGAAATGGCGGATATCAGGACCGCTTTTGACGAAGTGCGTAAAACATTGGGGTTAACCCCAGATACTGTATTATTCGGTGTTCCCGTAGATGCGGACGATGCCGGATTGCAACCGGGTGTTGAAACGGCGGAAAAAATCCCAGAAGTCATAGAAAATCAAATTGTCGAAGATATTGTGCCAGAACCAGTGGCAGAGTCAAAACCAAAATTGAAAAAAGCACCAGCAATCCGGGCGAAAAAGCCAGAGCCAGCACCAGAATTAGTTACCAAAGAAGAATTTGTTCAAGAACCGGTGATTGAACCAGAACCGGTTAAAGAAAAAGTAATCCCAATCTTGTCTATATTAAGTGGTAAATCCGATGATGTTATTGACGATGTCGTGCCAGATGTTGTGTCCGAGCCAGTATTTATAGAACCAGTATCAACAACGGTGGTTGTGGAAAGAACAGTTGAAAAAGTTATAATCCAAGAACAAGTAATCGATGATTTTGATGAATTTGTTACGGATGAAATGCCGGAATCGGACGAAGAAAAAACATTGGAAAAATTGTTCGAAAGAATTGCGCCACTGCGCGAAGACTATAATGTTGAAAAAGCTGTCGTGCGTGAACAGCAACAACCAGAAGAAGTTGTCACTGTCCAAGGCGGGGACGAAGAAGATTCCGACATATTGGACGAAGATGCAACATTGGAACAATTGGCAACCGAATTCGTAGAAAAGCAAGATGACATCGCCCCGGTAAGAAATGCAGATGGAGCTGGGAAAATCGGAAAGTTAAAAAATATTTTGCCGTTTAAAAAAGCAAAACGCGAAGAACCCGGTTTAATGGGCGACCTGTTTGGCTGGGCGGGCATTGCGGCAAATGATGACGAATTTTCAATCCCGGGATTTTTTACAACAGCCGCTTCGAAGAACTAAGGCGCTGTTAATAACATAACGGCTGTGTCGATGGATGTTAATATTACTCTTCGTCTGAAAAATGCCGGCTTTCATGTACAGGGTACTGACGGCATGTTTGTCTATCTGGAAGACCCGTCGTGTATTTTGCGCAGCTTTGAAACTTTCATAGAATATGCGTGGATTGCAATTACTGCAATTACCGCGATGTTATTGTTTGGGTGGGCATTGTCGTATATTCGTGGTGCAAAAATAGACAGTTTATTTATTAATCTGCGGAACTTGGTTTTAATATTTGGAATTTTATCCGCGGTCATACCAATTGTAAATGTGATTTATGGCGATGATATTTTTGCAGGTGGTTGCAGAACCATAAAAGTATCAACATATGAAATCGAAAAAATATTGGCGGCGCAGAAAAATAAATTGGCAACCCGTAATATTGATGACCTGTACGAAGATTTTGATATATATGATTCTGCGGCGATGACAAATTTAGATATGCCGACCGAAATACCCCGTGGGGGAACAACATCTGTTTCGACATCCGAAAATTCCGGGGAATATTTCGCAAATATGTCGGATAATAATTCCAATTCAACCCCCATAACCACATCATCAACCGGGCGTGGCGCAGTCAGTGCCACCGCATCAAATAAAGATGTTATATATGTTGGTGCGGACGGAAATCGGTACAGAAAAACAGACGGAACACGCGCATGGCGTAATAATAATCCGGGTAACATAATATCTTCGAAATTCGCCCGTGAAAATGGTGCAATTGGCGATGCGGGGGGCTTTGCGGTTTTTCCGGATGAATCAACCGGAATGGCTGCAATCGGTGCGCTGTTGCGGACGGATAAGTACAACAGCTTGACCGTGGGCGGCGCAATTATGCGATATGCGCCACCGGCGGAAAATAACACATCCGCATATCAAAAGAAATTATCGCAATTAACCAATATACCATTAAATACACCAATGCGCCGGTTAAGTGATGAACAATTGCAAAATGTTGCAAATGCAATTCGACAAATCGAAGGGTGGAAACCCGGGCGTGAAGCACGAATTTAAAGGGGGGTAAAATGGCAGAATTTAATTATACACAAACATCAAATAAATCGCGAACCGGTTCAACCGTATTTCTGTTTGTAATGATTTTAATTGTTGTTGGATTATTGGCATTTTTGTTATTGACCCGGTTTAATCAAAAAGACAAATCGGATATTGTGGTTGATTCAACGCCGGAATATATTCAACCAACCGCGTCCACACCCGGGCGCGTTGGCGAATTCAGTGACGGGTTAAGAAATCCAAATACATTAAAAAAATATACTTTGGATGACATGGGCACAGGAATATCTAGTACCGAAGTATTCAATATCGATATAAATGGCGACAATCGTCCCGACAGAATAACCCGGGATAAACATGAAAATGGAACACCGCATTTTTACTATGAATATAAAATCGAACTGAATACCGTTAATGGATTTATTAACATTACACCGGACGGATTCAGAACCACCGAAGGTGCAGATTGTGCATTACAGAAAATACAATTCGTGTTCGCGCCCAGTTTCAGTGTGATAAAAATATCACGCGATTGGAATGAATCTTGGACGACACCAACCATTGCGACGCGTGCGATTTATAAATTGGAAAATAATAAATTAAACAGAATTGAAAACAAACAATTGCAACCGGTTTGCGATGTTGCCGATTTGTTTTAAATAGTATTTCGTATTAATTGTTTTTCTTTTGCAGAATACACAATACCGCCGGCAATCAGCAAGTGGTCAAATAATTCAATATCCAGATTTTTTAATTTCTGTTGTACTAATGTGGTTAAATCTGCGTCTTCGCTGGAAAAAGATTGGTCGGTGGTTGGATGATTATGTATCAATACGACTGATTTCGAATCCAGTGCAATTGCGCGCTTTGCGATTTCCATTGGATATACGGCCGCCCAATTTGTTGTGCCACGGCTGTGCATATCGTCCACGATTAATTGATAGCTGGAATTCAGATATAAAACATGAAATTCTTCGATTGGTTTATTCATCAAATTCAATCTGCAATAATTTAACAACATGTCATAGTTATGAAATATTGGTGCGTTGCTGATACCGCCTTGGTATCCGCGCAACATTATATTTTGGATAACTTTTATCATAGTTGCGGTGTTTGTCTTGATACCTTTGTTTTCTGTCAAAGATTCCATGGATGCGGTTAAAACTTGGAAAATACCGCCATATTTTTTAATCAAACCGTGTGCATATGGTTTTACATCACATCTGGGGATTGATTGCATCAAAAGCAATTCCAAACATTCAACATCAGACAGCTGTACTCCGTCGGCAAGTTTTTGTTGTAACCGTTTTCTGTGTCCAATACGAAAAGAAGAATCTGTATCAGTCAACTTTTTCCCCATGTCAATTCAGTATAATTATACCATTGCTTCGGTGAATATTATTGCGCCGTCTTCGGTAATACCAATCGTGTGTTCCCACTGGGCGGATAATCCGCCGTCCACCGTTCTGGCGGTCCAACCGTCGGCATCAATTTTGCATTCCGGACGACCGGTATTTATCATTGGTTCAATTGTAAAAACCAATCCAGAAACCATTTTTATGCGTTCCGATTGTTTATCATAGAAATGATAAATTTGTGGGTCGTCATGCATGACTTTGCCGATACCATGCCCAACAAAATCGCGACTGATTGAAAAACCATGCGGGTTAACAATTGCTTCGATTGCTTTGCCAATCTCAGATAATGGTACGCCCGGCGCGCATACGGCAATTGCGGCGTTCAATGCGTCTTGGCATGTTTGTACCAATTTGCGTGCCTGGGGCGATACTTTGCCAATCATATACATTCGCGACGCGTCACCATGAAAACCCTTGTACTCGGCAGTTAAATCGATATTAACAATATCACCGTCGCGCAGAATTACATCGTCACTGGGGATGCCGTGAACAATAACATCATTAACAGATGTACAAATATGCTTTGGATATCCCATGTATCCCAAATCCGAAGATTTTGCACCGTTTGCTTTCAAAAATTCTGCAACCATTGTGTCAATTTTACCGGTCGAAATCCCAGATTTTATATGCGGCGTGATATGTTCAAAGCACCGCGCAACAATGTCGCCGGCCGCCCGTAATCGTTTGAAATCTTTTGGTGCATAAACAGATGCCAACATTAATTTCTCCTTTTTAACTTGGCTGCGCGCACAGATAATTTTAATGCGAAATCGCGCATCAAGACTTCGGCCGGCATCCCCTTGGTACGCAATTGTTTTTCCAGTTCATTCAATCGGATTAAAACAGCAACGATTTCTTTTTCCGGCCAGATTTTCATCGCTTGGTTAAACTTGTCTTCGACTTTCCAGAATAATCGTGGTTTTTGCCCGTCGACAACCGCAGATAATAATCTTTTGAAATGCATGTCCAACATACGAACCAGCATGTTTGATTCCGCATTATCATAAAATAACCTGTCCAGCGCGGTCATGGTTTGATGAATATGTCCCGCCGTCAATGAAAATAAAAATTCATCCGTGTCTGCCGCACCCGTATCAGGCAGGCATTTTTCGACATCGTCCAATTCAACCATTTTTTTATCATCAACATACAATGATATTTTGCGCAAAAAGCTGCGCGTGATTCCGCGGTCGCCACCCAAATGCGATGTCATATACGCCATGGCGTCGGGTGTAATTTGGGTAATACCGGATGCAAATAAATCTTTTTGAATTAATGTTGCCAGCGTTCGCGCATCATCGGTATAGCACGGCAACGCGGCGATTTTATCCCCGTCTTCGAATGATGAACGCAATCCACCACCGGCGCGCAGTTCACCCGCAGTCACAACAATTGTCGCCCCCAGCGACGGATGTTCAATCAGTTCGGATATTAATTTAGAATCAGAATCACCCGCATTTGAAATTATAACCAATTTATTTCCGCCGAACATTGACGGGGTGCATGCTTCGGCAAACAACGCTTCTTGTTTTTCTTTTAAATCACCAGAATCCAGTGAAAATATATTATCTTTTTCTATTTCCAGTTTTTCAATGGCTTTGTCGCAGAATTCATCGACTTGACCGGCATCCGGGCCATAAATCAACACTGCACGAATTGTGCATATACCATTATTAAAATCAGCTTCTTTCCACTTCATTATATTGAAAACTAATCAACTGTTTCGGCGATTACCCGTGTTCCTATTTTTTCTGATAAAACCTTTATACTGTTTTGAACCGCGTTATTTTGGGATGCGGTTGCAGCCACCAAGTAACTTACAAAAGTATAAGATTCAGATGCAGTTTCATAGCCAGTTGCGATTTTATTGCCTTCTTTGGTCAAAGTATAATGGGCGCGCAACTGTATTTCTTGCCATGTGGCGTCACCGGTTGATTGTATTGCCTTGTATCGGGTAATTGGTTCTTCCAGTTTTACGGTCAAAACATAACGCGCCGTATCGTTACGCGCGCCACCGAACTTTGCATTCAAAGCATTCCGCAAATCAACACCGTTAATACCATTGATTGGTGCAACATATACATCAATATCCTGGTTGGAATACATCGGGCTGAACCCGCATGCGCCAAGGAATAAAATCATTAAATATTTTTTCATGCCAACTATTTGTTTTCCTGTTGAAGTTTATCCTTATATTAGCTAGACTTTTACCAAAGCGCAAGAGAGAATAATGAATATTTTTATTATAGATCGGAAGAGCGTCGTGTAGGGAAAGAGTGTAGATCTCGG
>JGI994J12354_10003578_pt1 | contig 14431 bp, 12 predicted proteins | sample IntmicLarv3ML3BL_FD_12354 | JGI IMG/M metagenome (IMG submission 12354)
CTGGCTAGGGCTGTTAAAAACTGCGGCAAGCCTGTATATATCGTATGCGGAGCGCATAATCAGACTGTGGAAAACATGATGCAGGAGATTATGAAAGATGAAATGTATCATGGCGTATTTATTTCGCCGGAGGAAGCGGTGAACATTGTAGACAGCGATACACTGCTGATTGTTACAGATACACACCGCCCGTCTATCACAGATAACCCCGCGCTGCTCGGCAAAGCGGGCGAGATTGTGGTTATAGACCATCACAGGCGCAGTACAGAGTTTGTAAATAACTGCTCGCTGGTATACCACGAGCCGTATGCCTCTTCGGCGTGCGAGATGGTAACAGAACTGCTGCAATATATGGATAACCGCTCCGAGCTGACCAAGCGGGAAGCGGAGGCGCTGTATGCGGGCATATGCCTCGACACAAAAAACTTCCTGCTAAAGACAGGCGTGCGCACATTCGACGCGGCGGCGTATCTGCGGAAGCATGGGGTAGACCCTGTTGCCGTAAAACAACTGTTCCGTTACGATTTGAGCCACTACGCGAGCAGGGTGGATATTGTTAAAGGCGCCGAGATTGTGCATGGTAATATCGCGATTGCGGTATGCGGCGAGCATATAAGCGATATGGGCATTGTAGCCGCGCAGGCGGCAGACGAGCTGCTTACCATTGATGGTATAGCCGCATCGTTTGTGCTTGCTCCAAACGCCGAGGTTACGCTTATAAGCGGGCGCTCGCTTGGCGAGATAAATGTGCAGCTTATACTCGAAAAACTGGGCGGCGGCGGGCATCTAACTGTTGCGGGAGCGCAGATGCGCGATATGGATGTCGCCGAATCGAAGGAGAAGCTGATGGCGGCGATAGACGAATATGTGGAGTATAACAGCGGCAAACAATAAATGATAGAATGCGGAAAGGATGATAATAATGAAGGTAATATTTCAGGCAGATGTAAAGGGTCAGGGCAAAAAGGGCGATATAAAGGACGTATCCGACGGTTTTGCGAGGAACTTCTTGTTTCCAAACAAGCTGGCGATAGAGGCGACAAAGACGAATGTCAATTCAATCGAAGGCAAAAAGGAAGCGGCGGCGTATCATAAGGGCAAGGAGCATGAGGAAGCGACCGCGCTTAAGCAGAAGATAGAAACGCTCAGCATATCGCTGAAGGCAAAGGCGGGCGAAAACGGCAAGCTGTTTGGCTCTATAACCAACAAGGATGTAGCCGAAGCGCTTAAAATGCAGCAGCATATCGTGATAGATAAGAAAAAGTTCCACCTGCCCGACGGTATTAAGCAGATTGGCGCAAGCGAAGTGGAAATTCGGGTGTATCCTGAAATTACCGCGAAGCTGAAGGTTGTTGTGACAGCGGAGTAGGGATGCCCCTGTGTGGGTGACCATGATTCTGATGATGCTACCCACCAACAACGAAAGGAGGAAACCGCTATGGAACTGCAAGGACGCACGATGCCGTACAGCGTAGAGGCGGAGCAGTCTGTGCTCGGAAGCATACTCATAGACAAGGACTGCATATCTACTGTTACAGAAATGATAGTTGGCGAAGACTTTTATTTTGATCACAACCGTACCATATTTGAAGCGATGCAGGAGCTGTTTAACACCAATCAGCCGATAGATGTTGTAACAGTGTCGGACGCACTCGGTCGTATGGGTCAGCTCGACGCGATTGGCGGATTATCCTACCTTGCGGCGATTGCCACAAATGTGCCTACAACTGCCAATGTGCGCTACTATGCCCGCATTATAGCGGATAAATCCAGGCTTCGGCAGCTGATAAAAGTGGGCAGCAGTATTGCCGAGATGGGCTACGAAGCAGGCGAAAACTCGGAGTTTGTTATGGAACACGCCGAAAAGCTGATATACGACCTGTCGCAGGGCAAAGAATCGCGCGGTGTGGTGCATATCAACGACCTGCTTGGCGACAGCTTTGCGCTTATGCAGAAGATGGCGGAAAATAAGGGGAAGCTCACGGGTGTGCCGACGGGATTTGGATATCTGGATTCCATCACAGGCGGACTCCAGCGCAGCGACCTCATACTCATTGCGGCAAGACCTGCGATGGGTAAAACCAGTTTCGCTATGAATATCGCTCAAAACGCTGCGATACGCAGCGGTGTGCCAACTGCGATATTCAACCTGGAAATGTCGCGTGAACAGCTTACCAACCGTATTATTTGCGCGGAATCGATGGTAGGTGGCAACAAGCTAAAGGACGGCACGCTCGATGTTAACGACTGGGTGAAGATAGGCGAAAGTCTTGCGCATCTCGCGTCGGCGCCAATATATATAGACGATTCGTCGATGATAACAGTGTCGGACATACGTGCGAAATGCCGCAGACTCAAACAGCAGCATGGGCTTGGATTGATTGTTATAGATTACCTGCAGCTGATGCAGGGCAAGGGCAGAAACGAAAACCGTCAGCAGGAGGTTTCGGAGATATCGCGCTCGCTCAAGATTATGGCGAAGGAGCTGAATGTGCCGATTATCACACTTTCTCAGCTGTCGCGTTCGCCCGAAAGCAGAAGCGACAAACGCCCGATGCTGTCAGACTTGCGTGAATCCGGCGCGATAGAGCAGGATGCCGATATCGTAATGTTTTTGTATCGCGACGACTACTACAACAACGACAGCCCCGACCGCAATATAGCGGAATGCATAATCGCCAAGCACAGAAACGGCGAAACAGGCACTGTCAAGCTGTGGTGGGACGGCGCACATACAAAGTTTATGCATCTGGATAAGGAACATATGGAAGGATAATCTGAATAATTCAGGTTATTCACAAGGAATGATTGAACTATGAAAACAACTGATTTTATCAACAATATATCAGCTTATATAGACCGCCACGCGCTGATATCGCAGGGCGATGCGGTGCTTGTATGTGTGTCCGGCGGAGCAGATTCGGTATGCCTTTTAGATGTGCTGTATCGTCTGCGAGAAAAATACGATATGCGGCTGTATGTGTGCCATGTAAACCATATGCTCCGCAGTGATGCAGACAGCGATGCGGAGTTTGTGCGGCGGCTTGCGGAGCGGATGAATCTGCCGTTTGAATGCCGCATTGTGGATGTGGCAGGTATGGCGAAATCGGCGGGTATAGGTGTGGAAGATGCGGCGCGCAGGGCGAGATACGCGTTTTTTGGCGAGATAAAACAGAAATATAATATAGACAGGATTGCCACCGCACACAATAAAAACGACAACGCCGAAACTGTGTTGATGCGGCTTATACGCGGAAGCGGCACAGACGGATTGAAGGGTATAGAGCCGATTCGCGCAGACGGCATAATACGCCCGATTTTGGATTGCGGCAGAAGCGATATAGAGGATTACCTCGCGGCGATAGAACAGCCGCATGTGGAAGATTATACAAACGCACAACCCATATATTTCCGCAACAAGGTACGCATTGAGCTGATTCCGACGCTTGCGCGGGAATATAACGCGGGTATTGTGGATACACTAAACAGAACCGCGCAAATACTGCGTGCCGATGCGGCATACCTTGCGCAGACGGCGCAAAATGCGGCAAATACGGCGATTTTGGCGGATACGGATGGCGAATATACAGATATTGCGGCGCTGCTGAGCTTGGACGATGCAATTGCGATTCGGGTGTTGAAAATAGCGATTGCTAAGGCGGCGGATAGCGACAAAAACATCTCGTTCGATACGCTTATGCGGTGCTGCGATATGGCAAAACACGGCAAGAGCGGCGATATTGCGGATATTGGCGGTGGGCGCGTAATGCAGAGGGAGTATGGTAAACTGCGAGTAATGCAAGCATCGAAAAGGCAGGCGGATGCGGCGGAGTTTTGCTTAGAACTGCCGCTGAATACACAGATAACCGCGCCGAACGGCATGTGCTTCTATGCGGAGCTTGTTGAGCGGCAAAACATGGCGATTGGCGGCGGCAAAAATATTGAGTACTTTGACTATAACCGTATAAGCAGTAATATATATGTACGAAGCAGACGCAATGGCGATGTGCTTCTGCCGTACGGTATGAGCGGCAAAAAAAAGGTGAAGGATATACTTATGGACAGCAAGGTTCCCAGACAGCAGCGGGATTTGTGTACAATAGTAACCGCGGGCGATGATATCATATGGGCGGCGCCGTTTCGCAGAAGCGCTATGTTTGCGGTGGATGATGACGTTGTTGAGATACTTAAAATATCATGTTATGATGTTGGGGATGTGTGAAGTACACAAGAATATTAAAACAATTTATGAACAATGTTGTAATTGTTGCGGGTATATGATAACATATAACTTATTTATATGTTATCGTAGGGCTATAGCAATTTGACATAACATAGTCTAATGAATTTCGGGCAAAAAGGCATTAATTAAACCTTTTCACCCAAAATTCAAAGACTATGATAATGCAAATTGCTATATAATTTGAAAGTCTGATATTATCTGACTCAGAGGGGTTGATTGTTTGAAAAAGCGTTTTGGCGGCATAGGGCAGTATATCATCGTTTTGGCGGTAATTGCCGTACTGGTGATGATTGTGCAGTCCGGGCAGGAAAAGATTGCAAAAAAAGACTATTCCGATCTTATAACCGAGATTAGAAACAAAAATGTAGAAAAGCTGACGGTGTATAACGACAATATGGCGATTGCAAAGCTGAAGGAAAAGATACCGAGCGGCGATGAGAATATACCGATGGACATTATAGAGGTTGAGATTCCGAATCTCAGCATTTTTAACGATAATCTTTGGCGTTTGATAGACCCGCAGATAAAGGATGGAACCATCACGTACGAAACGCCAAAACCGGCAGGAACCCCATGGTGGGCGACGCTTCTTCCTATTTTGGGTATAGCGGCATTGCTGTTTATGGCATACTTATTCTTTATGCAGCAGTCGCACGACGGCGGCGGTATGGGTGCGATGTCGTTTGGCAAGAGCAAGGCGAAGATGTTTAGTGCAGAAAAGAAAAAGGTGTTCTTTTCGGATGTTGCCGGCGCAGACGAGGAAAAGGCGGAGCTGGAGGAAATTGTCCAGTTTTTGAAAGCGCCTCGCAAGTTCACAGATTTGGGCGCGAAGATACCGCGAGGCATACTGCTTGTTGGACCTCCCGGTACAGGTAAGACCCTGCTAGCCAAGGCTGTTGCGGGCGAAGCGGGTGTGCCGTTTTTCAGCATAAGCGGTTCGGATTTTGTAGAGATGTTTGTTGGTGTCGGCGCGTCAAGGGTTAGAGATTTGTTTGACCAAGCGAAGAAGAGTAGCCCCGGCATTGTATTTATAGACGAGATTGACGCTGTTGGGCGGCATAGAGGCGCGGGGCTTGGCGGCGGTCACGACGAACGCGAGCAGACGCTGAATCAGCTGCTTGTGGAGATGGACGGCTTTGGCGACAATTCGGGCGTTATCATACTCGCGGCGACAAACCGCCCGGATATACTCGACCCGGCATTGCTTAGACCGGGCAGATTCGACCGCCAGGTGGTGGTTGGTGTGCCGGATGCCAAGGGCAGGGAAGGCATACTCAAGGTGCATTCCAGAGGCAAGCCGCTTGCGGAAGATGTTGACCTGGAAGTGATTGCAAAGACTACAACGGGATTCACAGGTGCAGATTTGGCGAACCTAATGAACGAATCGGCGCTGTTGGCGGCGAGGGCGGATCAAACTGAGATTACGCCGGCGAATATACAGGACGCGATGCTCAAGGTTGTGATGGGTACCGAAAAGAAATCGCGTATGGTTACAGACCACGAAAAGAAGCGTATTGCGTACCACGAAGCGGGGCACGCTGTTGTGGCAAAGCTGCTTCCTTCGCAAGATGCTGTGCATGAGGTGTCTATCATACCGCGCGGTATGGCGGGCGGCTACACAATGCATATTCCGGCTGAAGATAAGTGGTATGCCACCAAAAACGAGATGTTTGAAGACATTATTGCTCTGCTTGGCGGGCGTACAGCGGAAAAGCTCGTTTTAGACGATGTCGGCACAGGTGCGTCCAACGATATTGAACGTGCTACAAGCATTGCGCGCAGTATGGTAACAAAGTACGGTATGAGCGATGTGATGGGTCCTATCAACTTCGGTTCGTCGCAAGAGGTGTTTATCGGGCGCGACCTTACTCAATCCCGTACCTACAGTGAGCATATGGCGGCGAAGATAGACGAAGAGATAAAGAGCTTTGTAGATAACGCATACGACAAGTGCCAAGCATTGCTGAATGAAAATATGCATAAGCTTGTGCAGGTAGCGGAAGCGCTGCTGGAACGCGAAAAGATTACAGGACCTGAGTTTGAGACGATATTTGCAGGGCAAAATGTTGAATAAGCTTGAAATTTACAGATTAACAAGAGAGGGATGACGATAATGCAGGTAACAAAGGAAACTATAATTATTGATGTATTGAATATGGACAAAACAACGGCGAAATTCTTTTTAGAGATGGGTATGCACTGTTTGGGATGCCCTTCGGCAAGCGGCGAATCGATAGGGGAAGCATGTGCTGTGCATGGCGCAGATGCCGACGCGCTGGTTGCGAATATCAACGCACATTTAGCGGCAAATAACGTATAGTCAATATTGGTCTGCTATTATGGCGGCAAACTGCCGTTGGGGGGATATGTGTGGGCAACTTATTACGGCGTATAAAGTATGTAGCGGGCAATATATTTACCGATACGTATCTTTCGCGCGACCAAAAAACGCTTATAACCATTTTGACACTGCTGTTTTTTGGCAACGGATTTTCGGGTGCGTTTGTAAACGCATTCTTGTTTTCGAACGGCGGCGGGCTTAGAAGCGTGCTGATATACAACCTGTTTACCTATGGTGGTGTGGTGGTGTTTTCGCTGCTTGTTGCCTTGGTGGCGCGGCGATTCACTATGAAAAACAGCCTTATTGTGGGTATGTCTTTCTATATTACTATGTACGCTATAATACTTATATTTCAGCAGAGCATAGGCGGATACGCTTGGCTTGTGGGCTTGTTTACCGCGCTGGCGAATTCGTTTTTCTATATACCGCATTCCTGCCTTGTGTTTCAGATGACAGACAACGGCGGGCGCGACTATTACTTCGCACGGCAGGGCATATTTACAACGGCGGGAAACCTTATTGCGCCGTTTGCGTCGGGCTATGTGATACAGCTTATTGGTGGTATAAACGGATATTTAACCATGTTTGCGATGTCGCTTATTATGTATTCTATCGCGGGCGTTATGGCGTTTCGGTTGTCGAAAGCCAAGATGATAAATAAGAAGAGTTATCTGTTTCTAACCCTGCGCTTGGCGATGATACGCCCGAATTTTCGCAATGTAACAATTGCGGGTGTGCTTCGCGGTTTGCGTGAAGGTACAATGTGGGTTTTGGCGGGAACGCTGCTTATGAAGGTAACAGCCAACACCTCTGTAGTTGGCATGTACAGCCTTATCACTTCGTTGATGCTGATTATTTCACTTTGGGTTTCGCAAAAGCTGATTAGAGAGCATAATCGCGCACGGTTTCTGTTTTTGGGTGTAAGCGGGCTGGTTGTTCCCAGCTTGCTGTTTTTGATGGGCATAGACGTATACATAATGTTTGCGTACGGAATTATCAGCTCTATGCTGATGGCATTTTTTAACACACCTGTTTCGTGTATCTATTACAATGTGCTCAGCACGCTTCCGAGCAGCAACCGCAGAAGCCTGGAAGGTATGGCAATACAGGAAAGTATGCTGAATATCGGGCGGTTTATATCAATATTTGTGCTGTTTTTTGTATACTCCGGTCAGCGCCATATGATTTACGTTATGGTTGGCTCGGGTGTGATACAGCTTGCGACATGGTTCTTCTATATGCGCGGCGATAAGTGGTCGCGCAGTATGCTTAAAAAGGCAAATTAGAAATTTTCTTGAAAAAATGAATGCGAGGGTGTGAGGCGTATGTTGCTCAAAAACGCAGAGGTGCTGTGTGCGGATTTTATATTGCGAAAATCGGATGTTTTGCTGGAAAACGGCAAGATAGCGGCGATAGATCCGAGTATTGCAGGTGAAGGCATGGACCTTAGCGGCAAACTGCTGCTGCCGGGCTTGATAAACGTACATACCCACGGCGCAGACGGATGCGACGTTATGACAGCGGATTATGATGATATCAACCGTATGAGTGTGTATATGGCAAAAACCGGTACAACGGCGTTTCTGCCTTCGACTTCGACTATGCTCGAGCCGGACATAAAGAGCGCGATGGCAAATATTGCGGGCGCGATGGAGCGCGGTGTAGGCGGCGCGCATATACTCGGCGCACATATGGAAGGTCCGTATTTGGCGGCGTCTAAGCGCGGTGCGCATAAGCAGGAGTGGCTTCGAAGTGTGAATGAAGTGGATTTTGGCGGTATACAGCAGTCGGCAAAGGGTTGTGTGCGTATGGTAACGATTGCGCCTGAAACCGACGGCGCTATGGAGTTTATAGAAAAAGTGGCGGGCGAAGTGGTAATATCGCTGGGGCATACCGACGCGGGCTACGAGTTGTGCAAAAAGGCGTTTGGCTTTGGTGCAAACCATGTTACGCATATGTTCAACGCTATGCCGTCCATACACCACAGAGAGCTTACGCTAATCGCAGCGGCGTTTGATTCCGTGGCGATGCTTGAGCTTATTGGCGATGGACTGCATGTTGAGCCGACTGTGATAAAGATGGCGTACAATATGTTTGGCGACGACAGGATCGTAATTGTAACAGACAGCTTGGCGCCGACGGGCATGGGCGATGGTGTATACGATTTTGCAGGTTCGGCGATTACTATAAAAGACGGTATAGCGCGGCAGAGCGACGGCACAATCTCCGGCGGTACGTCGAATATGTGGCAATGCGTGAATAATCTTGTGTCGTGGGGCATCGATATGCCGAGCGCTGTGAAGATGGCGTCGAAAAATCCGGCTGTGTCGATTGGTGTGTACGACAAAAAGGGCAGTATAGATATCGGCAAGGATGCGGATTTGCTGATTGCAGATAAGTCGCTTGAGCTGATTGATGTAATGGTGGCGGGTGAGTTTATCGAGCGGTAAAAGTCGCTTGCAACAAAAAAGTAGACAGATACTGCTGTTTGTGATATCATATATACATAATATCGCAAGCAATGTTAGATAAATAAAGATATGGAGGGCATTATGGCGGATAAAAAGGATAAAATGAAGTTGCTTACTTATAAAAACAAGCCGTTAGTTAGGCAGGGCAATATGCTGTATTACGGCGACCCGAGCGCTAAGTATATTGTGTCGTTTATACTCAGCAGTTTTACTAAGACGGGCGATTTGGAGATGGCTGAAAAGGTGGTTATCCAGCTTCAGCAGAATGATGAGTATCTCAATCCGAAAAATAGGCTGATAAAAAAGGCTGAGCGCGACGGACTCTGGTCGGCGATTGATATCGGTGCGTTTTGGCTTGAAGATGCGATTGAAAGAGCGCAATAACGGAGAGTGCAAAGTTTAAGTGCATAGTGCAGAGGATTTTAAGTCCTTTGCACTATGCACTTTTTGTATTATACGCTCTATCCGCCAAAAAACAGATGATCTATCAAAATCTTTGCGCCGATCGCAAACAGGATAATGCCGCCGGCGATTTCTGCGCCCGATTTGAGCTTGCGCCCAACTTTGTTGCCCAGGTATGCGCCGAGTATAGAAACTGTGAAGGTTACAATGCCGATAAGCGATGCCGAAAATACGATGTCTACGTCCGGCATAAGCGCGAAACTGACGCCTACAGCCATTGCGTCGATGCTGGTGGCTATCGCGAGTATGGTCATGTTTTTCCACGAGAGAGCGCTTGCGTTTTCGTCGGGCTCGTCCTTTTTCAGCGATTCGTATATCATCTTACCGCCGATAAACGCCAGAAGCCCGAAGGCGATATAGTGGTCAAATTCTTGAATATATTCCGCGAAGCTTTTGCCGAGCAGCCAGCCGAGTATGGGCATCAGCATCTGAAATCCGCCGAAAAACAGCCCGAATTTTAGCGCGTCTGTTATGCGCACATGCTTGATGGTGATGCACTTTGCGACCGATACTGCGAATGCGTCCATAGAAAGCCCGATTGCGATAAGTAGCAGTGATATTGTGTCCATGATACTCCTCCTCGAAAAATGGGTTAGTCGAACGAGTATATCATGTCGTATTATCTGTGTCAAGACTTATTTCACATTATACGCAATCTTCTTTTGTTAATCGCTTGCATCTCGCACGAAAATAGTGTATAATAAACGCATAAGAGAGGTGATACTATGAATCCTGAAGTAATTGCGTGGCTGATAGTGGCGTTAGCGATGCTCGGTCTTGAATCGGTCACATTCCAGCTGGTCAGCATCTGGTTTGCGCTCGGGGCGCTGATTACAATGCTGGCATGTTGTGTTGCGCCTATCGGCATAGAAATACAGCTGCTGATTTTTGTAATATCGTCGGGGTTGCTGTTGGCTTTTACGAGACGGCTTGTGAAGAATTTTATGTATAAAAAGCACGAAAAAACCAATATCGACACCCTGATTGGCAAAACCGCTATCATAAGCGAAAAGGTAGACAGCTTTGAAGGCAGCGGCGCGCTTAAGCTGGAGGGCAAGATGTGGTCTGTGCGAAGCGTAGACGATAAACCGATCCAGTCCGGCGCGGTTGTGGAGGTTTTGGAGATACGCGGCGTGAAGCTTGTTGTGAAAGAAGTTCCGGCAGTTTGTGCGGACAAATAAATTTTTGGAGGTATGATTATGGATGCATGGGCATGGGTTTTAGGTATTTTGGGTTTGGTAGTTCTTATAATCGTTATAAGAAATGTGCGTATTGTGCCACAGGCATATGCATATGTTATTGAGCGGTTGGGCGCGTATGGCGGCACTTGGAGCGTTGGATTGAAATTTAAAATGCCGTTTATTGAGAGAATTGCAAAGGTTGTTACACTAAAAGAGCAGGTTGTGGACTTCGCGCCGCAGCCGGTTATCACAAAAGATAATGTTACCATGCAGATCGACACGGTAATATATTTCCAGATTACCGATCCGAAGCTTTATGCATACGGTGTGGATAATCCGCTTTCGGCTATAGAAAACCTTACGGCTACAACGCTTAGAAACATCATAGGCGATTTGGAGCTAGACGAAACGCTTACATCGAGAGATACGATAAACACGAAGATGCGCGCAATACTGGACGACGCGACGGATCCGTGGGGTATCAAAATCAATCGTGTGGAGCTAAAAAACATCATGCCGCCCAAGGCGATACAGGATGCTATGGAAAAGCAGATGAAGGCGGAACGTGAACGCCGCGAAGCCATACTTCGTGCGGAAGGCGAAAAGGCGTCTGCGGTTCTTGTTGCGGAAGGCGCAAAAGAGTCTATGATACTGAATGCGCAGGGTAAAAAAGAGGCGCAGGTGCTTGACGCGGAGGCGTATAGAGAAGCGACAATCCGCCGCGCGGAAGGTGAAGCGCAGGCGATACTCAATATCCAACAAGCAACTGCGGAGGGTATCAAGCTGGTTAACGACGCAAAGCCGGGCGAGGGCGTTATCGCGATCAAGTCGCTTGAGGCGATGGAGCAGATGTCTAAGGGTCAGGCTACGAAAATCATTATCCCTTCTAATATACAGGGGCTTGCCGGCTTGGCAACATCTGTGAAAGAGCTTATTTCAGATAAATAATAGTATGTTAAATACATAGAAAACCAAAAAATGTGCCGTTTGGCACATTTTTTGGTTTAAAAACAGCGAAAACTAGTCTTCGCTTCCGCAGCCGCAGTCGCCGCCGTCGAATCTTGCGGGCGGGAAGAATTCCTCCACAGGGAACTCGATGCGTTCAAACAGGTTACACGGATTATCCTCGCTCGCGGCGATACATTCCTTCTCCGGCACACAGAAATCGTACGACGGAATCATAAGCTGGACATTGCGCTCAAGCTTTACGATAGAGAATACGCCGAGTGTGCAGAATACGCGTTTTCTGTCGCCGCCGAAGATTAAGTGGTCTTCGAATATGTTGCATACTTCGCTTGGTACTGCGCAGATATCGTCGTCATAGCCGGCACATGTTTTGTCGTTTACCTCCACTACCTTTGCGGACAGCGAGATTGGGTCTACCACCTCTACAACTGCCTTGGGCATATTTGTCTTGCGCCAGCCTTGCGGATCTGCCGCGTCGTTTTTGAATTTTGAGCTGAACACACGCGCATTGCCCTCAGACCCGAACAAAATTACCTTTTTGTCGAATGTGGCAAGCCCTTCTACTGTGCATGGTCTTCCTACGCCTGTGAATGCGTCTAAGCTGATTTTGAAAAAATACTTCAAATCTATCGTGTAAAATCCACGATTAAATGGCACGGGTTCAATGTCTGTATATACCCAAACGATTTCTGCCTTACGTATTTTCACATTTATGGACCTGTCGATAACCTCTTGCCCGCTCGGCATAAGGTATACGCGCAAATCTTCCAGGCAATCTTTGTCACGGCATTGGTCGTAAATCTTATCTGTATGTATACATACCGCTTCTCTAAAATCGCGAGATTGGCAGTCGCCAATAAACGGTCCGGCCACAATTTTATCGCTCATACTGTTTCCTCCTATATTATTTTTGAGTTTTGCAGTGTTTATATTGCGCATATTGAGCTAAAATATGCGCAGCAGCTTGCAATGCCTCTTGATTATATAATATGAGGAAGTGTATTTTATGTGAATACAATTTTTCGGCTCCAACAATTTTCCAAAAACGATTTGCAATTATGCGCACAATATATTATAATTAATATAAGATGAATTGTGAATGAATATAAGGGAGCGTTGATAATGTCAGACAAAATGGGCTGGTTAAAATGGTTTCAAATCGCAATATGGGTTATCGTTATCGCGATTATCGCCGCTATGTTTTTGTTGGGGTATTCGGGCGGACCAATAACAGATGTAAACTATTCCGACGGGCTATACTATTCTGACGAACTATACTATTCCGAAACAGATGAGGCGCATATCGCGTTTGACCCAAGTAACGGCTTGCAGTTTGCAGACAACGAGCTGATTATACACGCCAACGACTGGGTTTCTCGCCAACAGATGGAAAACCTGGTTTCGGCAGACAATGGCGCTATCGTGGGCTATTTGCAGCCGACCAATACATACCAAATTCGTTTTAATCGGCAATATACATATAACGAACTAACCGTGATGGAGGAAAATTTGAGCCATTCGGGCTTTGTGCGTTGCTCCTCTTTAAATTTGATTATCGACCTTTCGCCGTCGGCACATTACCCAACGGATGAAAAGGTGAACGGAAAGTGGAATAAAAACGACGACAAAACATGGGGCTTAGAAGCGATAAAAGCGCCTGCCGCATGGGATTATATCGACATAATGGAGGATGCGAGGATTGGAATCTGGGATTCGGCGTTTTTTGTGGAGCATGAAGACTTGAATTTTGCAGAGACGCCGCTTGGCAATGTGGAACTGACCGAAAAAGCAGATGTGGCTCACGGAACTCATGTTGCCGGAATCGCGGCTGCGACACATGACGAAAAAACAGGAATTGTAGGAGTTGCGCCCAAAACTCAGCTATACGGCTATGCTGAGTATGGAGTTCGAACTTCTTCTATGGGGGATTGCGTAGCTTTGTGCTACTTGATTGGCATGAAAAAATGTAACGTGATTAATATTAGCATGAGTGCTGATCAACTTACTTTTGCGGCATCGCGCGGAAATGCGCTCGCACAATATGAATTGACTAGTTATAACAATACAATAAGTGACTTTTTAGAAATCTTGCTTGATAACGAAAATAATTTTGTGATTTGTAAATCTGCAGGAAATCAGGATGCGGAAAACTCTAATTATCAGTATGTTGAAGTTGATTTTGACATGTACGACAGCAAAACGTTTTATGGTTATATAAGCAGGAAAGAGTTTGACGAAAACAAAGAACAGTATGCACGAGAGCCGCAGCAAGAATATATTTGCGGGGATGTACTCGCGCAGTACGATATATTTTCGGGCATAACCAATCCTCGTGTAAAAGACAGGATCATCGTTGTAGGCGCGGCGAAGCGGTCAGAGAATGGCTATGCTGTCGACGAGATGACTAATCACGGAGATCGAATTGATTTAATTGCGCCGGGTGACAAGATTTACAGCACTTTGGATGGAAAAAGCAAGTACGGTGATTTAGACGGCACCTCAATGGCATCGCCGTATGTAGCCGGCGTTGCGGCTATGATGTTTGCTGTAAATCCCGATATAGACGGAGCGAAAGTCAAAGAAATAATCGTTAATGCGGCAATTCGGCAATATGAGGACCGCCATGGCTATAGATATGGTTTTTTAGATGCTGAGTTGGCGGTTAAGATAGCTGTGAATTTGAAAGAAGCGGCAGAAGATGTTGATGATACCCCTGATACTGAGGTCGATAACACGCAAGACCCGGACAATCAGCAATATGGCTACC
>JGI994J12354_10003579_pt1 | contig 14430 bp, 12 predicted proteins | sample IntmicLarv3ML3BL_FD_12354 | JGI IMG/M metagenome (IMG submission 12354)
TATCTTTTCTTAGCTCTCTTTTCTCTTTTCTGTTCTTTACTACATTCCTCTTTCTAGTTTGTAGTTATTATATCAATTCTTTGCGAAGTTTGTTTACTCTTTTTCGCTGTAAATAAATCGAAAAATTGACAAATTCGTGTTTTTAGGCTATAATTTAGTGCATAAAGCGAAGATTAGGACACGATTATTAAATATTAATTCATAGAGAGTTATCATTTGGTGCAAGATAACATTTAATATTAATAATTACCACCTATGAGTTGCACCCGAAAAGGGATTGTCGGCTAACAACCGTTATCAAATTAAGTTAAACAAAAGGATGGTACCGTGCTTTAATGCACTCCTTATACCATTCTTTTTTATTTTTTAGGAGATGATGAATATGTTATTCAAACGGACCTGTTATTTTTATTATTTGAAGTAAAATTAATATTTTAAAAAGAGAGGATGATAAAAATGATAAATATTAAAGAAAACGAAAAATTAAGTGTACTAAATCATAGCTGCTCTCATTTAATGATGCAAGCTATTAAAAATCTATATCCTGTTGCTATGAATTGGGTAGGTCCAGTTATAGAAGACGGATTTTATCAAGATATAGATTTAGGTAATGATGTTATAAAAGAGGAAGATTTTGAGAAAATTGAAAGAGAAATGAAGAAACTTTCTAAGGATGGTAAAAGACTTATAAAGAAACAAATATCACACGATGAAGCACTAGAAATATTTAAGAATAATCCATATAAAATTGATTTACTTAATGAAATGGTAAAAGATGAAATAGTCAGTGTTTATTCACAAGGTGATTTTGATGTTCTTTGTCGTGGACCACATGTTGAAAGTTTAAAAGAAATAAAATATTTTAAACTTCTTAAAGCTAGTGGGGCTTATTATAAAGCAGACATTAAAAATAAAATGCTACAACGAGTTTATGGTATTTGTTTTGAAAGTGAAGAAGATTTAAACGAATATCTAAATATATTAGAAGAAGCTAAAAAACGTGATCATAGAAAATTAGGTAGAGAATTGGATTTATTTTGTTTTTCTGATTTAGTTGGACCGGGATTACCACTTTATACACCCAGAGGAACTATAATTAAAGAAGAACTACAAAAAGAAATAGAAAGAGTATGTCGAAATTATGGATTCGAAAAAGTTTTTAACCCACATTTAGCAAATATAAAGCTATTTGAAACTTCTGGACACGCTCAAAAGTTTTCTGAAGAATTATTTCACGTTACAAGCGAAAAAGGACACGAAATGGTATTAAAACCTGTATTATGTCCTATGCACACACAAATATATGCTTCAAAAATGCGTTCGTATCGTGATTTACCAATAAGATATATGGAATCAGAAAAACAATATCGTGCTGAATTACCGGGTGCAGTTAGTGGTTTTTCAAGGGTTTATGCTATAACAGTTGAAGATGGGCATTCATTTTGTAGAGTTGACCAAGTAAAACAAGAAGTGATAACTATGGTTAATATTATTAAAGATTTCTATACAAGTTTGGGTCTGTATGGTAACAAATGGATTTCCTTATCAGTTAGAGATTATGCTCATCCAGAAAAATATATTGGTGATTCTAAAGATTGGGATATTTGCGAAGCTATGTTAGAAGATATTTCAAATGAATTAGGATTAGATGCAAAAAGATGTGAAGGCGAAGCTGCTTTATATGGACCAAAGCTAGATTTTATGTTTAAAGATGCTTTAGGTAGGGAAATACAAATACCAACAGTTCAGTTGGATTTTGCAACACCAAAAAGGTTTGAACTTGTATATACTGATAAAGATGGCTCAAAAGTAAATCCTGTAATGGTACATAGAGCAGTATTAGGTTCTTATGAGAGATTTATGATGTTATTAATTGAAAACTATGCAGGTGCTTTCCCATTATGGTTATCTCCTGTTCAAGTTAATATTGTTCCAGTAAGCAATGAACATCAATTAGATTACTGTAATAATTTAAAAGGACTTTTAATTGGAGAAAATATAAGAGCTGAAGCAGATTATAGTGAAGAAAAGTTTAATTATAAAATTAGACAAAGTAGCTTAATGAAAAATCCATATACTTTAATTATTGGGGATAAAGAAAGAGATAATACCGAAATAAGTTATCGAGTATTTGGTTCTAATGATACAGTAACTATGAGTGTTTCTGATTTTGTTAATAAAGTAAAACAGGAAATCAACGATAAAGTTGTATCAATAAAATAGCTTTTTTCAGAAAAACACTAGTCATTTACCGCCTAATTTATGAATAACGAACCTATGGTATTAAAAAAACAATTAAAAAAGTTTTGGTAAAACTCCGCACTCGATTGACAGATGCGGAGTTTTACTTTAAAATTATATTTGGGTGATATTATGCTATGGTTTAATAAAGAACTATTAAAAGAATACAAAAATGATTATCAAATTAAAAAAGCAGTAGAAGAAGGGAAACTATTTTTAATTGCAAAGGGTTTGTATAGTGATGTGGAAAAAGGTAATCCTATTGAGATAATTACAAAAAAGTATCCAAGAGCAATTTTTTCTTCCGATTATGCATATTACATTTATAATCTGACAGATGTTATTCCAAGAAAATACTATTTAACAACTGATAGAGATGCTAATAAAATAAAAGATGAAAATATAACACAGATATATTCCACTAGCGAATTATTAAATATTGGGGAAGCAACTATAGAATATGAGGGTGTTGTAATTAATATTTATGACAAAGAAAGAATGCTAATAGAGTTATTTAGAAATAGTAAATCTATGCCACTAGATTATTATAAAGAAATCGTTAATTCATATAGAAAAATAGTTAACAAATTAGATTTTAGCAAAATTGCTAACTATTTGAACTTATTTAATGATAAAGGTTTCTTATATGATAAAATTCAGAAAGAGGTTTTATGATAGACATTATAGAATTAAGAGACAAATATATAGAAGAAAAATTTACGTTAGCTGATGCAAATGCAAAAGTTGCTCAAGACCTATTATTATTAAAAATTTCAAAAATAAAGTTTTCTAATAACATAACAATAAAAGGTGGAGTAGTAATGCAAAGCTTGAGTAATGATTATCGTAGGGCCACAAGAGATATAGATTTGGACTTCATTAAATACTCATTAGAAGATGATTCAATCAGAAAATTTATCGATAGATTAAATACTGTAAATGATGGCATAAAAATTACTATCACTGAAGAAATTGAACCACTAAATCATCAGGATTATAAGGGCAAAAGAGTATTAATCGAGTTGAAAGATAGTAATGGTAATAAAATTACAACAAAACTGGATCTTGGTGTTCACAAAGATTATGAAATTATTCAAGAAGAATATTGGTTTAACTTTAATAATTTAGGAGAATCTGCTAAATTACTAATCAATTCTAAAGAACAGATATTTGTTGAAAAGCTTAAATCCTTAATGAAACAAGATTTTTTATCAACAAGATATAAAGATATTTTTGATTTTTACTATCTTATAAATATGACTGATATTAATAAAGACAAATTATTAAAATATATTGAAATATATATTTTTAAAGATAAAAAAATGAAAGAAACTACAGTTTTAGATATATACAATAAATTGAATAGTATTTTAAACAATGAAATATTTGCTAGAAACTTGAGTAGATTAAAAAACAATTGGTTAGAATTTCCAGCAAAGGAAGTAATAAAGAATATTTTAGAATTCTTTGAAAGGTTAGAAACAGTAAATGTATAATACAAACTTTAAATAAAGGTGGAATTACAATGATTACTAAAAATTATGAAGCTTTAATATTCTGTATTGTTTTAATTACTATTGGAATTGCTATACTGTTTGATGCTAGAAAAAATAATATTTGTCTTAAAGACCATATAAGTAAAAGAATAAACATTGTATTGATATTTACTGCTTCTATTTTATGTTTAGTCATTGAGTTTATATTTATTTTGTTTGTTCCTTTACTAAATGAAAGTTTGCAAATAGTTGGATCAAATCCTTATGAAAGCATTATAGTTGGAATAATAACAACTTGTATAGCTACACCAATATTTGAAGAAATAATTTTTAGATTTGGTTTGTATGAAAAATATAAATCTAAAATCAATATATGGTTACTTATGACTATTTTATCTATTATATTTGGAATTATTCATTTGTATGGAATAGTAGGAACAATAGCTATAGCAATTACTGGTTTTATATATCACATAATATATTACAAAACTAATAACTTAGTAAATTCAATTTTGACTCACGCAGTTTATAATGGTGCATCTCTATATTTTGGAACGATACTTATTGAACCAAATTTAACACTATTTTTAATGCTATCAGTTTTAGGAATATTTAGTTTTTTTATAACTTTTTTGCAAATAAAAAAGGAAAATGGAAAGTTTTAGATAATAATATATATGAAGGGAGGAAGTCATATGTATCAATTATCTAATCAAGAATTATTAAATATTAATGGAGGTAGTGCACTATGTGGACCAGCATTAATGAATATTTATCTAGTTGTATCAAGAGGTATAGCTAGTTTAGTAAAAAGAATATTTTAGTATTATTTTCAAAAATAGAGCAAAATATGTTTGAACTAATTTATTAATTATGTTAATCTATAACTAGATTATTTAACTTTCGGTCGTGCCCCCCCATAATGTATTTTACTCACACCTTGTGAGTATTATAAGTAAAAATTTCGTAATTAATTGATTACGGATTTTTTCATTAATAGAGTTAATATAGATAAAATGTATTAAAAATAAGCACTAATTTTATTCAACCCTTGAAATGTTTCCTGTAAAAAACAACTTATATCCTATAAAATATAACAAGAAAGGAGAAAAAGTATGAATCAAGAACAAATAGGAAGTTTTATTGCTAAGTCACGAAAAGCAAAAAATATGACTCAACAAGAATTGGCAGAAAAATTAGGGGTATCTGATAAAACCATTGGGAATTGGGAAAACGGAAGAAATATGCCAGATTTATCTTTATTTAAACCTTTATGTGAGGAACTTGCCATTACAATAAATGATTTAATGAGTGGTGAAGAAATAAAAAAAGAAAATTATCAAGAAAAATTTGAAGAAAATATAATTAATTTAACTATTGATAATAAAAAGAAGACTAAAAAGAAAATCAAACTATTAATACTTATTTTTACTGCATGTTCTCTTATTTTATTAATTGCTAACAGTTTATACAATACTATAAAACTAGATGTAAATTATGATAGCAGGTTAATGAAATGCAATTTTGATGATAATTATTTCAATTACAACATTACAGGAATTAGTGTTTTGAATACTAATTATGTAGAACGAGTAATTTATAACAAAAAATATTTGCTATTTCATAGTACAATTAATCTACATAATAAAAGACATGGCAATTGGGAATATAGGGAAAGTCTAGCAAATTCTGCAAATAATGAGGAACCAACTTATGGTTCTGGATTTCGCATTGAATATAGAAAAAATGATTATTTAGATTATGAAAATATTATAGTATATTACACAAATAAATCTTTAAGTAAAATAAAGAAAATGAAAGATTCAGATTTGAAAAAAGAATTAGAGCAATCATATCAAATGTGTAGCTTGAAATAATATTAAAATTTATAATAATAGCAGTTTTATACAGATTATTGTTCATTAATCACTACAAATACTATAAACAGGCAAAAAATCCGAACAATAAATCTAATGTATTTCTGTCCATTGAATAACATTTAAATTTATATGTTATTCTTTTTATATGACGTGGAAAATAATTAAAAATTTAAATTGAAAAATAAAAGAAAACACAATTGTGATACAATATATATAATTAATTCAAAAAATATTTAATTTTGAAATGCTTATCAAGAAGAAGTTAAAAAGAATGGAGATTTAATATGAGAGATTTTAAGGAGCATCCTGAATTTGTAGAATCAAAAAATATAAAACAGAAGAAATTTATAGAATGTTTAAATATGGTTGAAATTTTCAATGAACAAATTCCTTATATAGAGTTTCGTAAAAACGGAATTCAAAGTATAGAACTATATTTATCACTTAAAGATAGTGATATACTTAATTATCGTGATGAAAATAAAGAAGAAAATGTCTATGACTATATTTTAGATAAATTAAATAAAATTCCAAATTTTAATTTTACTCAACCTTATAAACAAGATATGAAAGAAGTAATACAGATAATAGATAAAACTAGTTCCGAGCATTATAAAAGAATTGGTATCAGATTAAATATATGGTTTGCAAATGATAAAAACACTACTAGTAATATCTGCCATTTAAGTATTGACACAAGTAGTGCCCTTACATGTTTATATTTAGAAATTGGTGCTGAAACTATTGATAAAGATATTAAACTTGGAGAACTCATAAAAGCTGATAAGCCAAAGCTTTCTAATGATAAAAAAACAGAACAACGAGAAAGAAAAACACATTACAAAGAATGGATAGAAGAAATTGCTAATTCCAGTGATGAAGACATTGCTAATTTACTTAATTATATTACAAATATTAAATATAATTTAGGTGATAAGATTTATATTACTAATGGACCATTTTATGGAATCACTGGTATTCTAAAAATCATAGATAATGAGACTTTAACAGTTGAACTTAACCTATTCGATAAACCTGTAATTGTTGAAGTTAATATAAGTGACCTCATACCACGACATATACATTTTTTAAGAGAATGTAATAACCAGCAAAATAGAGATAAAGAACTCTATGGTAAAAGCAAATCATCTGAAAAAAGAAACTCAACAGATTGGTTAAGAGAAGAAACTATAAAAAAACTAAAAAATGAAAGTTACGATGGTTGATATAGAAGGTGTGCTAAATGAATGAACAAGTATTTAAAAATATTATAGATAAAATGATAAGCAACAATCTAAATATGGAAAGTTTAATAATAACTTGTGATGATAAAGAATATAAGCATTTATTTGTAGTTGAAAATACTCAAAATATAAGATCATTAAGTAAAACAATAACAGCACTTGCTTTAGGAGTTGCTATAGAAAAAGGTTGTTTTAAAAATGGTATAGAAGAAAATGTTATGAACTATTTTAATGATATAGAAATATCTTATAAAAATAATATGCAATATTTAAGGCAACTAAAAATAAAGCATTTAATTACATTATCAACTGGGTATGAAGAACAAATTCTAACTGAAAAACATATTACTACTTTAGATGAAAAAGAAGATTTATGTAAATTTGCTCTAAATTATCCAATTCATCATAATCCTGGAGACTACTTCTTTTATTCAAACGCCCCAATCTATTTACTATCAATTATTATTGAAAAAGAAACTGGTAAAAAATTATCTGAGTTTGTTTATGAAGAGATTTTGCAGAAACTACAAATCAAAAACTATAACTGGTTAGAAAGCAAACAAAACCATACAATGGGATGTACAGGATTAGAACTGATACCTAGTGATTTGCATAAAATTGGAGTTATGGTACTGAATAACGGAATATACAATAGTAAACAAATAATTCCAAGTAGCTGGCTAAAAGAAATGACAACACTGAAAATAGAAACACCAAATAACTATAATAAAGAAAAGGTATTACCTAAGTATGGATATGGTTATAATTTATGGATATGTAAAAATGGAATATATTATCATGATGGCTCAGATGGTCAATATTTAATTATTATTCCTAATAAAAGAATGGTAATAACAATAACTGCCAAAGAACAAAATATGAACCTAATTACAGAATGTATAAGAGAATTATTGAGTGATTAAACTTATTGTAAGAAAATACAGTTAACACTAAAAATATATAATAGAAAAACTCCCAATAAAATATACAAAGGGAGTTTTTATGTATAAAGATAAAAAGTAAGTTACAAGTCCAATATTTCCTCATCATTAAGTAATCTAATATCACAATCTGGTAAATTAAAATCTTTAAATGCTTCTGGTTTTTCACCATGAATAGGTATGATAATTTTAGGTTGTAGTTTCTTGCATAAATCCATAATAGTCTCTTTTGTTGCATGACCACTTGTATGTAAAGATAAATATTTAAGATTACCATGTTCATCTTTAGGAATAAAATTATATACATTTTCATCCCTAACAGGACCATCTTCTAAATATCCTTTCCACATTGAATAAATAAATAAATTATCTGGAAAAAGTTCCAATACTTTTTCAAATTTTCTATTAGCACGAACTAACATACAAAATCCGCGATTTCGCATATCTTCAACACAGTCTTCTCTAGTATCATAATATATTTTTGCTTTTCGCATTTTATACAAATCACTTTTTGCAGTTTCAGAAACAATATCCAAAGTTGAACGTTGATAATTATCACACACAAATAATCGATTAGACTCTATAGCAGCTTTATAAAAAGAAGCAATAGAATCAAAATTAGTAGAACTACAAAGCACAAAAACATTTTTATTATCTTGCATTATTTTTTTAGCTTTATTACAAAGTCCAGCTTCAGTCAAAACCTCTTCATCATTACGAGATAACATAGTACCTTCAGTAATCAAAACATCCACATTTTTAATATAAGTATCTACTAACGCCCAAAGTCCTCTACCAGTCCAACCATGAGTTCTAAAGTCCCCTGTATGAAGTATTTTCTTACCTTCAGCTTCAACTAAAAACATATATGAATCATATGCAGAATGGTCAACACGATATGGTGTAACTGTCATATCATCAAGTTCAATTTTCTCTAATACACTAAAGGTTCTAAATCTCTTAATAGCATCAATGTTTTCATCTTGTAAATGTTCTCGAAGATTTAAAAATATCTTATGTGCAATCTCACCCATATATATTGGAATACCATCAAGTACTTTATTAAACATTCCAACATGGTCACCATGATAATGACTAATAAAAACTCCATCACAATCAGCTTTACCAGTTGTTACACCAGAAATTTCAAATTCTGTTTTATCCAAATTATCATGATAAGGTAAATCTTCCCCTATATCAATAATAATTCTTGTGTTACCACTTTTAATAGAAGTTACGCACCCACCAATTTGATGTGTACCACGATGTATTACAATTTGCATTAGTTAAAATCCTTTCTATGAACCGTAAACCCATTAGAAAAAAACCAAAGTGCTATATTATTTTCAACTGCCATACTTTCTAATTTACCACTAGTATTGTCTGAATAAGGAACAAGAGCTATTCCTTTAATGCCCTTAATATTACTAGGTAACTTACAATTTGGAAAATCTCTAAGCAACTTAGTGAACTCATTCAAATTATTATTTATATGTTCTATATAACATTTAGTTTGCGTTATAGTATAAGTATCTCTCTTATTCTTAAGTTCAATATCATATAAAAAACCATCTTTATAACCAATAACATCAGCTCGTTTATTTATTTTTGGTAAATTTAATTCTGAAGTTACAAATTGCATACCATCATATTTATCAGTATTCTTAATCATATCCCTAATTAAAAATGCTTGTGCATCTTCTTCACGAACAGAATCTACATTAGTTCTTTCCCTAAATCCTAAAGAATCAAGTTTTTCCAATATTTCATCATCATTCTTACAATAAATGACACTTTTTAATTTTGGTAATAATTCATCTAACTCTTCCAATTTTACACCATTCAAGCCACGCATTGGAGCACAAGGTAAAGTAGATACAACAGTAATATCTTTAGTTACTGGACGCAAATGAAAAGATAAACGAACTGCTTCCTCAGCCTTTTTTTCTTCTTCAAGAAACTTATCCCAAATCTCAGTACACTTCTGTGCAATATTTATTTCCTGATTCATATTAATTCCTCCAATATAAGTTTTATTCATAATTAATAATTAAACAATAATCTTAAAACTCATTATACCATATCAAAGGTAAAAAACATAAAAGGTCTAATAGTTGTCGATAAAAAGCCAAAAAAAATAATATGTTACACTAAAAAAAAGAAAGGAAGTATTTATGAATGTTAAAACATTTTGGAACATTATAAAAAAACTAGATGAAGCAGTAACTAAAAAAGAATGGGAGCAATTAACCACCAAAAAAATATTAAATAATAAAATTGATATTAATTCATACTCAGATATACATAAAAAATATTCTAATATATTAGAGAGTTTTTGTAGTAATACAGAAGATATCAAAATATTTATAGCAATATATGAAAAATATTCTGAACTATTAGGTCTAAAATATTTTGATGAATATCCTAGGCAAAACCCAACATTTAATATTAGAGAAGATTACTATATAACATTTCTAATAATGCAGGGAATAAATAAAATAGGAGAAATATATAGGTCACCTTCAGAAGACATTATTAAATTATTTGAAAATAGTTATAAGCATAAATGGTCAGATTTACAGATTTTCATCAACGATTTAAAAGGTGAAAGGGTGGGTCTTTCCCAAAACAGTCAAGGGGTATGCTACTATAAAGGATTTGAATTAACATATGAATTAAATAAAGAAATTGAAGATACCTTATATAAAAAACATTTTATAGACATCTAAATTTTCTTACAATTTTTTCAAATTCCTAAATAATATTAAACTATTACATCAAGTTCATAATAGCATAACTTTCTCTGCATGTAAGCTATTCCAGAATTCTCCAAGATTGCCTTTAATGATGTTGCAAATTCACTTTGCTCCACAACAAACAAATAAATATAATCAAGTATATTCTTTATTAATTCTCTACCTTCCTCAAATTTTACTATTTCAGCTATTAATGTTAATACAGAATCATAGTCATATAAATAATCTGAATTTAAAATTTTAAATATTTGCTGTTTTACTAATTTTTCTACTGACTTCTTATCGTATTTTAATGTAACTCCAACATAGTTAGCTAAGAAGTTAATATCATTTTTATGCTTAATTATTTTAATAGCACTCGCATAATCTTCTTCTAATATGTAAATAGGCATTAAATCGTTATCATATCGAAATAATTTTATATATTCTAATTTCTTTTTCTGCCATTCCACTGGGTTATATAGTTGTTTTAATTGTGCATAGTTATCATAAGAAGGATTAGCCATTATTTTCCTATGTAAGATTTTAACTATCAATTCACCAGAATCTATACCATTTTTTTTATGCAATAATATTAAATCACTCAAAGCACTATCACTAACAAAAGACTCTTCAATATTATTTTCAATTAATTTTATAAGCATTTCAATATTATTATTATTTTTCAAAAATGTTATTAATTCATTAAATGCTCTTTTTTTAGCACTGACTGTCTTAAGAAAATTATTAACTGCTTCTTCTTTATCAAGATTATAATAATTTATTTTAAAAACATCTCTTATAAAGTTATAATCTAAATAATTACTAAGTTTATTAACTGTCAAATTCAATATTTCTATATTTTGTACTGTTATATCAACTTTAACAAATGAATCAAATAAAAAGTTTAAGAAAACTTTAGTTTTAACATTAGTCTGTTCACATAACATTAATAACTCTTTATAATAACTAGAATTATTTATTATTCTTTCAATGTATGGTTTAATAATTGAAGAAATATGAAAATTACAATGATCTGGCAAAAAAGAATTAAGTTTATAATAACTATCTATATAAAAGTGTATTTCTTGATAAATAATTTCATCATTATCAATATTATCTAGTGAAGCAACAAATTCCTTGAAAACTTTGGTTATTAAATTTGCTTGATAAGAAAACACCTGACGATTTTTATAAATAGGATTACTTATTAGTTTCAATAGATTGCTTCTTGGAGTCATATCTGTTTGCGACTGATTCTCATTAATACATATTAGTGTTGCTGCTATATGCTTACATATTTTTTGTTTTGAAAAAGCAGGACAGTTACAAGTACCAGCAAACTCTCCATTTTTACTTATTACAATGATAACTTTATAATCTTGGTTTCCACTTACAATGGCTTTTACCAAATCACGATCCGAATCAGTAATTGTAACCCATCCATTTTTATAATAATCAAATCCACGATTATAAATATTACTATCAATTTTGTTTTTAAAACTATTATTTAGCAAATTGGCGTTCTCTAACATATAAAACCGCTCCTTATACCAGTGTATTTTATTATAAATTTGTTAAAATAACAATACAAATTATTAACTTGTGGTATAATAAAGCTGAATTTGGTGGTGTTTTAAGTTGAATTTAAAAGATATTAAAAATTGGGAGACTAATTACAATAATATTGTGAATGCTTTTTATATAAGACCTAGAGTGAATATAAAACTTTCATATCAAGAAAAAGAAGAAATTATTACAGCAATTGTGTCAGTAACAGTGCTAAACAATAGTTACAGAGAAATTAATAATTTGGTGACAGTTACCTTTAATCAAAATGGAGAGCTTATTAATTTTGAATGTCTAGAATGTGAACACGAATGTACTCATATTACAATTGCTTGTTACATATTAGCAAAAAACTATGACAATATTATAAAAAATCTAAAAATCAAATTAGACTATAAAATGAGTGATATATTGATGAACTTAAAAAAACGAAGTATCACAAAAGAATTATGTAATTTAAAAATCCAGTTGGAGTATCAAGATTATAATGAAATATGGATATTAAATTTAAAAATAGGAACTAACAAGAGTTATATCTTAAGAAAAAACATTAATGAGTTTTTAGAAAGCTATTACTCAAAAGAAGGCACAGTATATTTTGGTAAAGAATTTATTTATAATCCAAATCTTTACTTTTTTAATGATTCAGATAAAAACCTTCTATCTATTTTGCCCAATATTTTAGAATCAAATGAAAACAATTATTCACAAAACAGGTTTAATATAATAACTAGCGGGTTAGTTATTAAGAAAAATATGCTAAAAAGCATGCTAGATATATTCTATGATAATAACATAACATTTGCTGTTTTAATAAATGACACATTGCATAATGATATCAAAATATCTTCTGATTATTATCCTTCAGTTAAACTAAGTAAAAAAGATTCAGGTTTATTATTAACATTTGATTCTAATAGCTATTTACCACTTATAGAAGACAATAGTTACATATATTTTAATGAAAATTTCTACTATTTAGATGAAGAAAAACGTAGTTTATTAAAAGAATTTGAGCTATGTAAAACAATCATTATTGAAGAAAAAGAAATACCAGACTTTACTAAATACCTTTTGCCAAATATCAGAAAATTAACAGATAATTTATCTATGTCTGATGAACTTAAAGAAGAGTATACACTTGTAAAACCTTTAATCAAACTTTATTTTGATGTTGATGATAATGACAATATTATCTGCTATGCAAAAGCAACTTATAAAACAAATGAACTAAATATATTAGATGAAAATATGTATTTAAAATATAATATTTTAAGAGATGAAATAACTGAAAAAGAATGTATAAATTATTTGAATAATATGGGCTTTACAGAAAATAAAGCAGGACAATGTTTTGTCTTAATTGAGGAAGATAAAAATATAGAATTCATTAAAGAACATTTAAATAAGTTAAATATTTATGAATCATATATAAGTAATAAACTAAAAAGTATTAAATATATTAAAAATCCAAGTATAAGTAGTTCAGTTAAGTTAGACCAAGGGGAGTTACTATCCTGTAACTTTAAAATTTCAGGAATTGATGATAATGAAATAAGCAGTATTTTAGAAGCTATTCGTTATAAAAGAAAATATTATAAAATGAAAAATGGTTCCTATTTAAGCATTGAAAATGATTCTGACCTAGAAGATTTAAATAATTTTGTTACAAATCTAGACATTAATTTAAAAGATATGGCTCAAAAAGAAATTACAATTCCTAAGTTTAAAGCACTATATATTGCTAGTCAAAAGGATAACTATAACTTCATTAATACTAATCAAGAATTAGAAGATTTTATAAACAACTTTAAAAAATCAAAAGATAAAAAAATAGATATACCTAATCCAAATAATATAGAATTACGTGACTATCAAAGACAAGGTGTTAAATGGCTTGCAAACATTGCAAATTATGGATTTGGTTCAATATTAGCAGATGAAATGGGTCTTGGTAAAACTTTACAAGCTATTATGTATGTAAAGATGAGACTAGAAGAAAATAACAAAAGGGAAATACTAATTGTTTGTCCAACATCACTAATTTATAACTGGGAAGCAGAATTTAATCGATTTGCTCCAAATATAAAAGTAAAAGTTATTGCTGAAATTAGAAAAAAACGTGAAAAAATATTTGATGAATTAAATGATTATGAAGTCTTTATAACCTCATACGGACTACTTAGAGAAGATATTGATAAATATAAACTTATTAATTATGACACAATTATTATTGATGAAGCACAAGCCATAAAGAACCCACATTCATTAATATCAAAAGCTTTAAAAGAACTTAATGCATCAACTAAGTTTGCTTTAACTGG
>JGI994J12354_10003580_pt1 | contig 14429 bp, 12 predicted proteins | sample IntmicLarv3ML3BL_FD_12354 | JGI IMG/M metagenome (IMG submission 12354)
GGTCAGGGCAATGCCGTGCGCCAACCCGCTCATCTCCAACTGTACGCGGAAACGGTCGCGCAGGGTCAGCTCAAAATCCCGCCCTGTCATTGCGCCTGCTGTATCAGCATTGGGCAATAAAAACACAAGCTTATTCACATCCAACGCGAACACATCATGCGCACCAGCGATTTCATTCTCTAACCCCAACAACCGAATATGCCGAAATCCCTTCGCCGCCGCCAAGAAGGCCACAAGCCTGTCCGCATACGCGCGGAACATCGTCGCGCCCTCGTGCTCCAGCATCGAGGCAACATAGTCAACCTGCGCCATGAAGACATACGACGGGCTGCTGGTTTGCAGAATCGCGAGCATCTTCTTCAGCCGTGCGCGGTCAATCAAATCGCCCTGCATGTGTATCACGGAGGTCTGCGTCAGGAAGGGCATTGTCTTGTGCAGGCTCTGTATAACGACATCCGCGCCGCATTCCAATGCTGTCCGAGGGAACATGTCCGAAAAGCGCATGTGCGCGCCGTGCGCCTCGTCCACCACCAGCGGGATGCCCCGCGCGTGCGCCGCCGCCGCAATCGCCGCAATGTCGCTCACCACGCCCTCATACGTCGGGCTGGTCACGAACACTGTACAAACGTCGGGGTTTTCCTCCAGCCGTGCCGCCACGTCTGCCGCCGAAACGCCGCCGCAGAAGCCGTATTCCGTCACCGCAGGCATCACGTACACAGGCCGCGGCCCTGCCAGCGCCAGCGCCCCGAACGCCGACCGGTGCGCATTCCGCGCCATCAGAATCGGCCGCCCCTCGCCGCAAAGCTGTGTGATAACAGCCAGATTCCCTGCCGTTGAGCCGTTTACCGTCAGAAGCGTCTCCTCCGCGCCGAACAGCCGCGCCAGCCGCGCCTGCAATTGCAGAAGCATGCCCTCCGGCTGGTTCAGATTGTCCGCGCCGGGAATCTCCGTAATGTCCATCCCCATCAGCGCCGGCGGCAGAAACAGCGGGTTCCGCTTGTGTCCCGGCATATGGAAGGGGTATATCCCCCGCGCCGTATAATCTTGCAAAAACCCGAAAACCGTCTCGTTCATCCGTCAACCTGCCTCTGCATAGTTACTTCAGGAAACACTGCACAGAGGAGAAAAGAATAGCTGAGTTTTTCATCCTCAGCGCGATAGCTGAGCTTTTTGTGCTCAGCGTACAACGCGATTCTTTTTCCGGAATTGTGCGGTGTTTCTTTCAATTTATTTATTGTACCGCCTGAAATATCAGAAGTCAAGGCATGTCATGCCATTCCCTGTGTCGTTCTCTTCCCACATGTCATTCTTTTCCCTCATGTCGTTCCCCTAACCCTGTCGCTCCCGAAGTATACCAAAGGCAAATACAGGCAATGCTTCCATATACAAGCCATCAAACCGACACCATAACATGACCATACCCCATGAGGAGGAATTCGCCTTGAATACACGCGCCATCTATCGAACCATCGCAGGCGTTCTCGCTGTTGCAATCGTGCTCGGCATTGCCTCGGCAGTCCGCCGTGCCGTAATGCGTTTTACGCCGCATATGGCGGCTGTTTCGCCTGTCCATGAGTCATCCGCCGTGGCGACCGACCGCGCCGCCGCAAACGCGCAAAATGCCCGCCGTGCCCTGTCTGCCTTTGCCGCGGACACACAAGCCGGCGTGTTCCCCGACGGCGTGCGCCTCGGCAATCTGCCGACGGAGGACACGATGCCTGTCAGCGGCGGCGCCTCGCCTGATAACAAAACACCCGCCCCCGCAGACCTTGGACTCGGATTCATCATCGGCGTGCGTGACGGGTTTATCGCTGTGTACGTTGACAATGGCGCGGCAATCACATGGAAAGAAACCACAGGCATCTCCATCCGTGCATTCCCGCCTGAAGAGCAGGCACGCCTCTCCGCGGGAATCCGTGTGGAAAGCGCCGCCGAGCTGGCGCGGGTGTTGGAGGACTATGGGAGCTAAGTTGCCTCAGCGGTCAAAGGCATAGGCCGAAAGTGCGCACTCACATCTTTCGCAATTTCGCCAGCAATGCCGCGAAATAATCCGGCAACGGCGCAGAAAATTCCACGTACCGCCCATCCGAGGGATGCTGAAACCCCAACACGGCGGCGTGCAGCGTCTGCCCGTCCAGCTTGAAGGGCTGTTTCTCGCGGCCATAGACTGTGTCGCCCAGCAGCGGATGTCCCAGGCTAGCCATGTGCACGCGGATCTGGTGCGTGCGCCCGGTTTCGAGCTGTGCGGCGATGTGCGTATACGTGCCGCAGTTCGTCAGCACCTCGTAATGCGTCACTGCGCGCCGTCCGTCTGCCAAGACGGCCATTTTTTTGCGCTCTACGGGATGGCGGCCAAGGGCTTTATCTACCGTGCCGCCCTCGCGGACGCGCCCGTGCACAAGGGCCTCGTACCGCCGCGTGATGCTGTGCGCGGCAAGCTGCGCGGAGAGCGAGGCGTGCGCCTCGTCATTCTTTGCCACGACGAGAACGCCCGTGGTGTCTCTGTCGATGCGGTGCACAATGCCGGGGCGCAGTGCGCCGTTAATCCCCGACAGCGAATCGCCGCAATGATGCAGAAGCGCATTCACCAGCGTGCCCGAATGATGCCCCGCCGCGGGATGCACAACCATCCCTTTTGGCTTGTTCACAACAATCAGCCAGTTATCCTCGTAGAGAATGTCCAGCGGAATGTTCTCGGGCAGTGCGTCAATCGGCTCCGGCTCGGGGATGGTTACGTCCAGTGAATCGCCGCCGCGCAGCTTGTAATTGGCCTTGCACGGTGCGGCGTTCACCTGCACCAGTTCCGCCGCAATCCACTTCTGCACGGCGCTGCGCGTGGCTGTCTCCAGCTCGTTCGCCAGAAAAACGTCCAGCCGCTTGCCGATGTCCCCGTCCTCAATCCGTATTTGCATCGGCTTCCTCCATGCTGGCTTTTTCGTTATTGTCTTTTGTCGAAAACATGAATTCCGTGCGGAAGACCTTCGGAAACATTGTCATCGCGCAAAGCGTAATCGTCGAGCAGACAACGAAGATGTCCGCCACGTTGAATATCGGGAACTCAAACCAGTAGAAGTGGAACATGTCCACCACATAGCCCGCCAGCACACGGTCAATCAAATTTCCCGCTGCGCCCGCAAACAGGATTGTCAGCACCACGCGGAGCATCCGTGTCTCCCGTGTTTTCGGCAGGCGCACGAAGTATACAACCAGCGCAATAAGCACGGCTGCCGTCAGCACGACGAACAGCCAGCGCGCGCCGTTCATCAAACCCCAGGACATGCCCTCGTTCCGCACATGATACAGCTGGAATACGCCGTTCCATAGCGGCACTGTGTCATGCAGGGGTATCCGTGCCACCGTGAGGTATTTCGTGAACTGGTCGAGGCCAATCAAGGCCGCCGCCAGCAATATCGACAAAATGTACGTCATTGGCGTTCCTCATTTCTGTAAGTATTCTTGTAGAGAGTGTGAAGCAAGCAGACTATTCCAAGTTGTTGGTTTGTTTGCAACTGTCATTCTGAGAGCGAAGGCCGAAGAATCTTGTTTTTGAACAGTCTCAAATGCATCAGATACCTTCACCGCACAGGGGAAAACCACTCTGCGCCCCATAAATCTCCCGCAGCCCCCGCAAAACGGCGGCCTTATCCTCCGTCTCCACACGCCGCACCGTGCCGATGCCTGTGGGCAGAACAAGGTGCAGCTTGCGGTTCTTCGTCTTCTTATCCGACAACATGCTTGTGTACACGTCCTCCAACGAAGGCAGTCCGCCCGGCAAGCCGGCGGGCAGTTGCGTAGGCAGTCCGAAGCGCGTCAGTGCATCGACGGCCGTCTGCATATCTGCCTCGGCAAACATCCTCGCCTCCACGGCATAGCGCATCGCGCAGACCATGCCCAGCGCCACGCAATGCCCGTGCGGCAATGCGAACCGGCAAAGGCTTTCCACCGCGTGCCCGAAGGTATGCCCGTAATTCAGAATCTCGCGCAGGCCGCTTTCTTTCTCATCCTGCGCAACGACGCTGGCTTTAATGCGGCAGGAGCCGTTTACAACCCGCTGCATCGCTGCCGTGTCCAGCGCGGCAATCGCGTCTGCCGCTGCGAGGGTTTCTGCGAAGTACGCCGCGTCCAGAATCAGCCCGTGCTTCACAACCTCGCCCATGCCGGAAACCACCTGCTCGCGGGGCAGTGTCCGCAAAGTCGATGTGTTGATATACACAAGCTCGGGCTGGTAGAACGCGCCGATAATATTCTTCGCGGTTCGAAAATCCACGCCCGTTTTTCCGCCGACGCTGCTGTCCACCTGCGAAAGCAGTGTTGTCGGAATCTGCACAAACGGAATGCCCCGCATATATGTCGCCGCCGCGAATCCCGCCATGTCGCCCGTCACGCCGCCGCCCAGCGCCACGATGAACGACTTTCGGTCCAGTGCCTCATCCATGAAGCAGGCATACATCTCGCCGATGGTCGCCAGTGTCTTGCTCTCCTCGCCCGCCGGGAAGACAAACGCGCCAATGCCTGCCGCAACGCCGCCGAGCTGTGCCTTCACCGCGTCCAGATACAGCGGCGCGACATTCGAATCCGTCACAATCACCGCGCGGCGGTTTTGCAAGCCGGCCTTGGCCAGCGCGTCCGCCAGATTGTCAAATGTGTCTTCCAAGTAGATAGGATATGTTTTATCAGAAGTTTTAACCATGCAGATATCCATATTGTTTCACCTCTATGTCTTTGATTTGTAACAGAACCTTCACTTTTAATCATGTCTACATAATGATATAATGAATACCAATATATAATTATAACGAATTCAAACAGGAAAGGAAACACTTTTCATGGATATTTTGAAAATGCTGCAACAAGAATTCAATATCAAGCCCTTTCAGGTTGAGAATACCGTCAAGCTGATTGACGAAGGCAACACGATTCCGTTCATCGCGCGCTACCGCAAGGAGCTGACAGGCTCGCTCGACGATCAGGTGCTCCGCGAGCTGCACGAGCGCCTGCTCTACCTCCGCACGCTGGACGAGAAGCGCGAGCAATACCGTAAATCCATCGAGGAAGGCGGGCATCTCACGGACGACATCAGCAAAGCTCTCGACGCGGCAGAGACGCTGGCCGTGCTGGAAGACATCTACCGTCCCTACCGCCCGAAACGCCGCACCCGCGCGACTATCGCGAAGGAGAAAGGCCTCGAGCCGCTGGCGGCATTGCTGTTCATGCAGATGACAGACAAGCCGATGGCCGTTCACGCCGAGGCATACATCAACCCCGAGAAAGAAGTCAACACAACAGAGGAAGCCTTGCAGGGCGCAATGGACATCATCGCGGAAATGATTTCCGACGACCCGGAGCACCGCGCCGCCATCCGCAAGCTGAACGCGGATAAGGCTATGATTGCCTCCAAAGCGACAAAAGCGGATGCGGAGTCTGTCTACGAAATGTATTACGATTTCGGCGAAGCGGTCAAGAAAATCGCAGGGCATCGCGTCCTTGCGCTGAATCGCGGCGAGAAGGAGTCCTTCCTGAAAGTTACGGTCGAAGCGCCCGATGATGAGATTCTCGACAGGCTCAACCGCCGCATCAATCGGAACAACCCGCACACGCAGGCGCTCATCGCCGCGACCATCGAGGACAGCTACAAGCGCCTTATCGCGCCGTCCGTGGAGCGCGAGCTGCGCAATGAACTCACCGAGCGCGCGGAGGAAAGCGCCGTCAAGCTCTTCGCGGAGAACCTGCGCCAGCTGCTTTTGCAGCCGCCGATGAAGGACAAGGTTGTGCTCGCGCTCGACCCGGGCTTCCGCACGGGCTGCAAGACCTCGGTTATCGACGGCACGGGCAAGGTGCTTTCCACAGGCGTAATCTACCCCACACCGCCGCAGAGCAAAATCGAAGAAGCCAAGCGCATTCTGAAACCGCAGATTGATAAATTCAAAGTCGAAATCATCGCCATCGGCAACGGCACCGCCTCGCGCGAGACGGAGGCCTTCGCCGCAGACATGATTCGCGAGGTGAAGCAGGAGACGGGCCGCGACGTGTTCTACGTTATCGTGAACGAGGCGGGCGCGTCCGTCTATTCCGCGTCGAAGCTGGGCGCGGCAGAGTTCCCGCAGTTCGACGTGGCCTTGCGCAGCGCCGTGTCCATCGGCCGCCGCCTGCAAGATCCGCTGGCCGAGCTGGTCAAAATCGATCCGAAAAGCATCGGCGTCGGGCAGTACCAGCACGACATGAACCAGAAGCGCCTCGACGAGGCGCTCGGCGGCGTGGTCGAAAGCTGTGTAAACAACGTCGGCGTGGACTTGAACACAGCCTCCCGTCGCTCCTGTCATACGTTGCGGGGGTATCAGGCACAGTTGCCAAGAATATACTGGAATATCGCGAGGCAAACGGCAAGTTCGTCTCGCGCACGGAGCTGAAGAAGGTCGGCAAGCTCGGCCCGAAGGCGTTCGAGCAGTGCGCGGGCTTCCTGCGCATCATCGACGGCAAGCACCCGCTCGATAACACAGGCGTGCATCCCGAATCCTATGCGGCGGCGGAAGCGCTGTTGAAGGAGCTGGGCTTGCAGCTTGCCGACGTGCGCACGGGGAACGTGAAAAATTTGAAGGACAAGGTGCGCAGCACAGCAGAGGTCGCCAAGCGCCTCGGCATCGGCGAGCCGACACTCCTCGACATCATCAAGGAGCTGGAGAAGCCCGGCCGCGACCCGCGTGAGGATGCGCCCGCGCCGATTCTGCGGCATGATGTGCTGTCAATGGAAGACCTGACGGAAGGCATGGTGCTCGAGGGCACCGTCCGTAATGTGATTGACTTCGGCGCGTTTGTGGATATCGGCGTGCATCAGGACGGGCTTGTCCACATCTCGCAGATGTCCGATAAATACATCAAGCACCCGCTGGAAGCCGTCGCGCTGGGCGACATTGTCAATGTGCGGGTGCTGTCTGTGGATGTGGCGAAGAAACGCATTTCGTTGTCGATGAAGGGCATCAAATAAAAAGCAGGCGCAATGCCAATTGTCGCCGGGCAGGCAATGCGGCCGATATTGCCGAACACAGGCGGCACNNGTATGCGTNGGGCAAGGGCTCTGCTCTTACCGAATGGCGCTCGTGTACTTTGCTTTTACCGCACGAAGAACATCAAATCAGGAGGTGCAGAGAATGCAAATAGGCTTGGACGAAATGGAGCGCGTGTATNCGGACCACATACAAGAGTTGTTGAGCAGTGAAAATATATTATGTGCAAACAGCATGGTTGCATTGTCGAAAAAACTATTCGAAGAAATTTCAATTAGGGAATTGCCGATGATGGAGGACTCCGAAAGCGACATGCTTCTGTTCCAGTACGGCACGTATAATTGGGGCGATGCGCACGGGGAACACTTTAGTCTGGACATAACCCGTCAGATTATCATGCCGGAGAGCGGCGAGCCGTATCAACTCCAGTTCACACTTGTGTATGCGCCGGAGGCGTTTTGCGAAGTTAAGAGTTATAACTGCTGGAGCGATGATTTTAAGAGTACAGAAAATTTTGTCGCGCATATCAAGACGACCGACGGGTTTGTTTTGGCAGGTCAAAAAACGCCGCTGACATATAAGCTTGTGTTTTCGCAATGTTGACACGATACACGCGGCTAAAAAGAAACAAATAAGGAGGGTGCAACGATGGACATTGTTTTGCGCACAGAGCGGCTTGTGCTAAGGCCGCTTTCGATAGAGGACTTGGACACCACACACGCCTATGCCAGTGACCTAAATATCACACGCCACATGGTCTATCTCCCCAATGAAAACAAAGAAGAGACGGCGCAGTTCCTGCAACGCGCCGCCTCGGAATGGGTGAAGGAGAATCCTTCGTTCTATGAGTTTGCGATTACGCTGGATGGCGCGCACATCGGCGCGGTGTCTGTCTATGTGGAGAACAGTGAGGGTGAGCTGGGCTGGATTTTGCACGCGGCACACCACGGCAAGGGCTATGCCACCGAAGCAGCGAAAGCCGTTATGGACTTCGCCATTCGCGAGCTGAAACTTACACACATCATCGCACACTGTGACCAGCAGAACACAGCCTCATGCCGCGTGATGGAAAAGCTCGGCATGCGCGCGGAGCGTGCCGACGGCATCCGCCGCAACCGCGCGAGCTTGGAGGATTCGAAGGAGTTTGCATACGGCTTGCATGTCGCACCGGCCCGGTAGGGCAAGGGCTTGCTCTTGCCGCCTTTATGACAAGCAGACCTACCCCTACGCCGCCAGCAACTTAAACATAAACACAACATGGAACGCACTGCCGCCCATCACAAACAGATGGAACAGCTCGTGAAATCCGAAAAACCGGAAATTGAAATATGGCTTCTTCAACGCATAGATCACTGCGCCGATGGTATACGTCACGCCGCCGCCCAGCAGCAGCAGGAGCGAGTTCGCCGAGACAGTCTGCACCAGCGGGTACACCGCAATAATAACAATCCACCCCATCAGCACATATATCGCGGAGGACAGCCAGCGCGGCGCGTCCATCCACAGCGCTTTCAGCACAATACCGCCCGCCGCCGCGCCCCAGACCAGCCCGAGCAGCGTGTATCCCCACGCACCGCGCAGGGGCAGGAGGCAAATCGGCGTGTATGTGCCCGCGATGAGCACGAAAATCATCATATGGTCAATCCGCCGCAGCACGGCTTGCGCCTTCGGCGAAATCGGCAGCATGTGGTACACCGCGCTGGCGGTATACAGCGCCAGCATCGCCGCGCCGAAGATGGAGAACGAGACAACATGCCACGGCGTTGCATACCGCGCGGACTGCACAATCAGCAGAACCGTCAGGGGGATGGATATAACGGCACCAAGAAGATGCGTCATAGAGCTAACGGGATCCTTCATGCGTTTGAACATAGCCAACACAACCTTTCTATAATTCGACACATAGTTACAATTACTATATGAATTAGTATAATATACATTGTCACGCTTTGCAAGCATTATTTTTAGGGGGGCGGATTATTTTATGTTGCGAAAACTATACAAAGTTTGGTTGTGCTTAGGCGTGTGCCTATGTCTATGCTTGTCAGGGGGCGGAGAAGTCACATGCGTGTATGCGGCGGAAGCGGAGACGGAGGCCGAGGAAACGGCAAGGCCATCAGCGGAGACGATTCAAGCGATTGCAGATATCCTGAGCGGATATGAGGGAACAGTGGTTACGGCTGCATTGATGGATAATGATGTCTGGTTCTATCGGTATGACAATGCCTTGTTTGCTATTGGAGCAACAAAAGATGATTTATACCAAGTTTTTTTCGATGCCGATGCAGCAACAGAAAGCACATATAATGGCTATTGTGTAGTAGACATTTCAACCGGTGAAATTATTGTGCCTGCGGGGAGTGCTTGGCGAATATATTTTATTCCGAATGACAAACTTTTTCTGAACGACAGCAGAAATCTCCCGTGGTCATTGCAGAACAGAATCCCATCATATAGAATGTACGAAGACCCTGACACAGGTATTTTGTATCCGATATATTACGAAGCCGATTATCAAGGCAACCGAATGCCTATTTATCTGGAAGGTCGGCTTCGCGATGTGGATGAAGCAGGTTATGTGACGCTATATGAGCCGTTGAAGGTTACACCGGAGGGGCCTATAATTAGCTCCCAATTTACAGAAATGTCTATAAATGCATTGTATGACAATAATTATCATATGGTGGTGGACTATATCGCGGAGGATCATGAACGCATGGAATATCCCGTGACCGCCTACCGTTTTTATGATGATTTGGCGATTATACAGTGCAATAGCACAGCGGTGGTAATGAAGCCGATGGAATCATATTATGGAAGAGAGTATCCGATTGCAATGGGTAACGGTCAATTCGGCCTCATCAACCGTCGCGGCGAGTTTGTTTTGCCAGTGGAATATGATGAGTTGGAGTATCTCGGCGAGCATATGTACCGCGCTGTGCGCAACGGGGTCACGGAAACAATCACCGTGATGTCGCCCGAAGCCAGCCCGCCAAGCGGCTGGGCAAAGGACATTGTGGCCGAGGCCATCGCGCGGCGCATTATCCCCGCGCGATTCCAGAACAAGTATCAACAGCCCGTTACGCGCGCCGAGTTTTGCGCGTTTGTGCTTGCGCTGTATGAACGGACAGTTGATATGCCCTCCATGAAGCGTGGCACATTCGCGGATACGATGGATGTGTGCGTGCAGCGGCTAAGCGGGCTTGGCATACTCAGCGGCATGGGCGGCGGTACGTTTTTGCCCGATGCGCTTATCACGCGGGAGCAGGCGGCTGTTATTTTGGCGAATCTGGCACAGGTGATGGAACATCCGTTGCCGATGGCCGAAGCGAACTTCCCTGATGCAGAGGCAATTGCACCATGGGCGCGGGCGCAGGTTGGACAAGTGCAAAACGCGGGCCTGATACGGCACAGGGGCGACGGATTCTTTGCGCCGCAGGATTCCCTCTCGAGAGAGGAATGTATGCTGATTATGCTCAATGCTGCAAAGGCTTGGGCGCAATAAAGTTGTATCGAAATTACATTTTGCAGGCTGTTGATTCCTATTTCGATACAACGCTAATAGGACAGTGTTGATTTATATCACAGAGGAGGACATGTTTATGAAGCGAATTTTTGCAGTTATACTTATGCTGTGCATGCTGTGTAGTCTGCCGATTGTGCAGGTGTCTGCCGCCGAGGGCAGCGCCGCGAAGGATTTCCGCGCGGTTTGGGTCAGCACGGTGCTGAATCTGGATTTCCCGACGAAGAAGGCGCTGTCCGTGGCAGACATGAAGAAAGAAGTTGACGACACGGTGGCGCTCGCGGTGCAAACAGGCTTGAACGCGATTGTCCTGCAAGTGCGCCCAAATGCTGACGCATTGTATGCTTCGGACATTTTTCCGTGGTCGGAATACCTGACGGGTTCACAAGGCGTTGCCCCCGCGGGCGGTTTCGATCCGCTGGCATACTGGGTCGCGCAGTGTCATGCTGCGGGACTGGAACTGCACGCGTGGATTAACCCATACCGTGTCACACACACGGCGCATAGGCGCACAAATGTGAATGTCCTTGCGACCAAAAGCCCCGCACGGCAGAATCCGTCATGGGTTGTTTCCCATGAAAACGCGCTGTATTTCAACCCCGGCCTGCCGCAGGTGCGCCAGCTGGTTATCGACGGCGTGAAGGAGATTATCACGAAATACGATGTGGACGGCATCCACCTCGATGATTACTTCTACCCCGGCACGAACTTCAACGACGACGCGGCCTACAAGCAATACGGCAACGGCCTGTCACGCGATGACTGGCGGCGGGAAAATGTGAACACGCTGATTAAAGACATGCAGGCCATGATCCGCGCGACGAAGCCGTCCGTCCGCTTCGGCGTGTCTCCTTTCGCGATTTGGCAGAACAAGTCCTCCAGCCCGCTCGGCAGTGACACGCGCGGCGCGGAGTCATACAAAACGATGTACGCGGACACGCGCCGCTGGGTACAGGAGGGCTGGGTGGACTACATCTGCCCGCAGATTTACTGGCTGATTGGCTACGACATCGCGGACTATCAGAAGGTGCTGTCGTGGTGGGCAGATGTCTGCCGCAGCACAGGCGTTGACTTGTATGTCGGCCACGCTGCGTACCGCGAGGCGGAGAACCAGAAGGGTTGGGCAGGCGAAATCGTGCGCCAGCTGACGCTGAACAAGACCTCTTTTGCGGCAGACGTGCAGGGCGCTGTATTCTTCCGCAGCGGGCTGCTGAAAGGCAGTGTCGGCACGCAGATTACGCAATACTATGCGCAGAACCCCGTGCAGAATCAGACGCCGGGGCAGACACAGCCGCAAACGCCAAGCACAAGCCCGAACCCAATTCCAACTATAGCGCCAACACAGCCGCAAGCCCCCGTCCGCGGAACAACGCTCACCGTGGCACAGCCCGCGCAGAACGTCACCACGACAGGCACGGCGTATAACATCCTCGGCACCTGCGACCCCACGAAGCCGCTCTACATCAACGGCAAGCTCGTGACGGACCGCACGGCGGACGGCTTCTTCAGCGTCTATGTCGGCATCTCGCGCCGGGCAAGCACGTTCACCTTCACGCAGGAGGGGCAGACAACGGTCACGCGCGTCATCACAGGCGTTGCGCCTGCGGCGGCGACCAAACCCGCAGCGGCGGTGGTCATCACCTCCGTGGCCATCAGCACGCGCACGCACATCACCGTGTCGGCGGCCTCCGCGTGGCTGTATCCTTCGCCGACAACGGACGGCGGCTCGTCGTGGATGGCGACGACGAACCAGCGCGACAACGTAATCGCCACGACAAAGGACGGCAAATGGGTCAAGCTCAGCTCGGGCTTCTGGATTGAGCGCGAGAATGTCTCCATGGCAAAAGAGACGAACCTGTCGCAGAACCTGCTCTCGCAGGGTGTATACATTAAAGAAGCGAACGAAGACATTTTCCAGTGGACAGCGCGGCAGAATCCTGTCACGCACATTTCGCAGAGCGGGCGCGACATCATCATCCGTTTCGGCCTGCAAAGCGTTGTGCCGCCGCATCAGATTACGAACGCGCAGCTGGCGCAGTATTCCATGTTCTCCGCCATCACAAGCGGCATAGAAAACGGCACGCCGTTCCTCCGCCTGACGTTGAAAGACGGCGAACGCGTGGAAGGCATGTACACAAGCTTCGCCAACGGCGTGTTCCGCATCCACTGTAAGCGCACGAAGGCGCTGGCGGCGGGCGATAAGCCGCTGGCGGGCTTCCATTTCGTGATTGATGCAGGCCACGGCGGCAGTGACTCGGGTGCGAAAGGCCCGATGGGCGCGACCTTCGCAGAGAAGCATCTCAACCTCATTAATGCCAACAAGCTGTCCGACCGCCTCGCCGCGCTGGGCGCAACCGTCACGCGCACGCGCACGGCGGACACCGCGCTCTCCCTCTACCAGCGGACAGAGGCCAGCCGTGCGGCGAACCCCGACATGTTCATCTCCGTCCACGCGAACAGCATGTCCGAAACGACGGACGGGCGCACGGTGCGCGGGTTCTCCGTGTGGTACCGCAACCCGATGAGCAAGCCGCTGGCAGACGCGCTCCTCGGCAGTCTCTACAGCATCAACCCTGCGACAAACCGCCGCGAGCTGTCGAACCAGTCGAATCTCTATGTCACGCGCCCGTCGTGGACGCCGTCGGTGATTCTGGAGGCGAGCTTCATGTGCAATATTCAAGACTTCGCATGGCTGGTTGATACAAATGAGCAGGATAAAATGGCAGACGCGACGGTCGAGGCAATTTTGAAGTATTATGGCAAATAAGGGGTTGAAATTGAAGAGCTGTTTTGGGATTTGATTTGTTAAGTAACCGCTGAACAAGGTAAGAAAAAATCGCTAAGGCCAGTCGCGTCGCCGACAAAAGCAAGAGCCCTTGCCCTACGGTTTTCTTGGGAGTTTGCGTGCGAGGCGCGGGCGGCAAGAGCAAGCCCTTGCCCTACGGTGTGTACGAGGGGGCTTTGCGGTGTCGAGGGAAATGTATCATGAAAAGTCCGAACGCAAATGCTCCGGCAGGAAAATTTTGTAGGACACACCCCGCTTGCGGCAATTGTCGATGACGAATTTCGTGCCGCGGCTTTTGCCATCCCAGAAGGCCAGCACGATGCCGGCATACTCGATGATACAGCAATTTGTAAAAATATCGCATCTGCACGGAGTCAAGAAATGGCGGGTTCAAGCCATTTCTTGGTGAACGTGGAGTGCGTTATTTTCTTAAATTGCTTTCAAGGTTGCGCATGAGCGGGGCGCGTCTACCATACTTGTCGTAGTCCGGCAGAAATTCTGTTAATGCAAAGCCGTTTTCCAGCGTGAACCACTGCGCAAATGTATCGACACCTTTTGCACCGCTCGAGACGATTTCGGTTGTCTTGGGCGGTATATATTTGCTAATGTTCATTTGTACAAATTCGGAATTTCGATGCTCCTTGAGCCAATGATTGCAACTTTCATGTGCCGACCTCCTCAAAATAAACATTACTAATATTTAGTATAAAACTAGACGCCTACAACATTATACCTTGTTTCATACTTACAATCTTATGAGGTGTTATGTATGAAAAAGAGTAAGCATCTGGGAATGCAAATTGACGCAGAGTTACATTATAAGCTTCACTATATTTGTAAATATGAAGGCCGTTCTACGAGCGCACAAATACTCTACCTCGTCCGCCAATGCGTAGCCGCCTTCGAACGCGAATATGGCAAAATCGAAATCCCCAAAGAAGAAGCCCAGAAATAAACCCCAATATCCTTGTCCCCTTGTCATTCTGAACGAAGTGAAGAATCTTTCTTTTGAGTCGCCACCAATGTGCTGAAACTCGTCACCGGTGCGGGCGATTCATAAATCGATTAGTGCCAACGACCCGCCCACCACCGCCATCCCTCCATCAGGGAGTGGACAAAA
>JGI994J12354_10003581_pt1 | contig 14427 bp, 12 predicted proteins | sample IntmicLarv3ML3BL_FD_12354 | JGI IMG/M metagenome (IMG submission 12354)
CTACTTTCTCGCTTAAGCCCTGTGTCCCTGGTATCCAGTCGCCATAGATGCGAGCCGTATCTATAAAATTGCCACCTCTGTCCACAAAATAATCAAGCTGTCGTCTTGCTCGTGCTTCTTCGGTCTTTGTTCCATAATTTACAGTTCCTAAACATAATTTCGATACATTCAGGTTCGTATTCCCAATTGTTGTCATTTGCATAAGTGCATGCCCTCCATTTTTACAGCGTTTCTTAGTGATTGTACAATAGCATAAAAGATGGTATTTGTCATCTATTGTGTTTTGCTTATTTCTGTGAAATATTCTGAGGGGCTTTTTCCTGCGTAAGAACGAAAGACCTTGCTAAAATAGAATTGATCGTTATACCCTACTAAATTAGCCACATCTTTCACATAAATATCCGACACTTCTCGCATAAGTTTTTTTGCTTTCTCCATGCGTATTTGTGTAAGATGATTGCCAAATGACATTCCTGTATTTTTACGAAATTGTTTACTAAGATACGTTTGAGAAATCCCCATATCTTTGCATATGCTCTGTAAAGACAACGGTTTCTCTAAATTTTCATCCATATATTTTAAAATAACCTGAAAAAACTCTTTTGAATTTGCTTTATGAATCATTTGTTCATCTTTATCTTGAAATAATTCTTCATATAAAATTTCTTTGACTTCTTGAATATTCAATGCGCTAAAAAATATGTCCTCTATCATCGTTTCCATAATATGCATACCGTTTATCTGTTTATCATATTTTTGCAATGCCCAGAGAATCTTACGAACTTCCATTTCCATTTCTAACTGTGTATAACCATCTTTTTCGTAATCATCAAATTGCTTATCGATTTCTTCTTTTACTTCTATATATCTCGCTTGTGAAAAGTAATATTCTATACGTTCTAGTGCGTCCTTTTTCTTCTTACGCTCTAATGGCGCATGCTTTTGTATTTCCTCTAATGACAGCACTTGGCTATGACCTATACGTACTTTTGTATCAAGTGCTTTATAAAACTTTCTAATTTCCCCTTGAAATTCAGATACACGAAAGGCATATTCAGAAAAAATAACAGTCACATAATTGCTGTTATTTTTTCTTGATTCCAACATTTTTTTGCCAAACTCTTCGCAACTGTTTGCAATGTCTAAATTCTTGGGATACAGAAATAGTTCTTCCATATCATCTCGTCCATACACAAAGAAAATCTCATGGTTGTCCGATAATATCTCCATATCGGCTGATGCAAAAAAACGTCTTGGAACTCCATTTTTTCTCAGCAAACACCCCTTATACTCTTTTTCTGGAAAATACTTCTTGATTTCTTCGATCGAAGCTACCTTTCCTTTGGCAATTTTATGCATTATATTTTTACGATTCTGAAAGTATCTCCCATCCAATAACTTTTCAATTTTCAGCATTGTTTTCTCTATATCCGCTGGCGCTATTGGCTTGAGTAGATAATCTTTCACTCCACTTTTGATAGCCTCTTTCGCATACTCAAATTCTCCATATCCACTAACTAATATCGTAATAATATCGGGGGACTGCTCGCAAATTTTTGTAACAAGTTCTATTCCGTCCATAACTGGCATTTGAACATCTGTAATAACAATATCCGGCTCCTCTTCTCGAATCGCTTCTAGTGCATCCACACCATTTTCAAATTCTCCAACCACACAAAAATTTTCACATTTCTTTTGCAAAGCTAACTTAATATGTCCTCTTGCAACTGGCTCATCATCGACAATTATCACCTTATACATTCATGTTTTCCTCTTTTTTCACTCCAATTGTAATACTTGTTCCTTTTTCACTACTCACAATTTTAAAGACAACCGCATCACGATACATCAACCACAAACGTGCATAAGTATTTACTAGCCCCATACCTCCAATTTCCAACTCAACATTTTCTGTTTTATTCATGATTTTTTCTCTTACTATTTGCATTTTCTTTGTTAGGCAAGAATATGTCTCCTTTGCAATCCCTTGCCCGTTATCTACGATTTCCACTTCCCAGCCATTATCCACATAACTACCCCGAAGCGTAATGCGCATCTGTCCCTTGGTATTAACAAATCCATGCTCTATAGAATTTTCTACAATTTGTTGTAATACCATCTTTGGAATAATCACATCCTCTAAGTTATCATCAACATGCATATCAAATACAATCTTATGTTCATAACGCACCTTCAGCAAATAATAATAGTGATGCAAATACTCCATTTCTTCTGTAATCAACGCATACCTTTCCTTTGTATTCGTTGAATATCGCAAAATAATTGCCAAGCTACTGCAAATTTCACACACCACCTCGTCCTCTAGCAATAACCCTCTACTGGAAATGACATTCAAAACATTATATAAAAAGTGCGGATTGACTTGTGCTTGCAACGCATCAAACTGTGCTTGCAAATGCAAAAGTGACATTTTTTGTTCTTTAATAAGAGATTCATTTAACCTCTTTTTGGTTCGTTGATATGCTACATATAATGCTTCTATTTCATCATTTTGGTTCGTTTCACTAATAATATTTTCATTCAAATTTTCAATTTCTGTTTCATTCATCAAAAACTGTAATTTACGTAATGGCATGGTAAGCCTCTTAGATGACCATGAAACAAAAATTACAGACAGAAAAAAGAAGCCTGCCGCTAAACAAAATGGTAATAATAATCTTCCCATAGCTTCCTTTTCTATACTATCTAAATCATCGATGACAAATGTAATTGCTTGCGTATTTTTTGAGGTACATTTTGCGATTATCTCGTTTTGCTCTTTTATCTTATATACCCCATCCTTCATATCCATCAATTCTTCTATTCGCTCAATTGAAATATCAGAAGTGTTGTATATCAATTTACCTGCCTTATTCACAATCGCATACTGTGTGTTTAAAGGTACCGTCTCAGAAATTTCATGCAGTTCCTCTTGCTCTACTTGCACCTCTATAAATCCCATATTCATTCCAAGTATTTCTTTTCCAATGGAAAATACAACTGGCCATGTATGGTATCCCCAATTATCCTCATGTGCAGCAAGAAGAACTGCTTTTCCCTTTTGGTTTTCCACCTCAGCAAGCCATGTAATATCGCTTACATCTTTATTTTCATCTACTCTTCTTGCTGCATAATTCTTGCCAAAAATAATATCTCCATACTTATTAAAGACCACAATGCGATAAAACTCTTTTCTAATGTAATTGTCATTTAGTTTTGACTCAACTACTCTTCTTGCCGCTATCATCTTATCTTCTGAATATTCCAATTGGTGTCCATGCGCCAATACTTGTAGTGCATTAATCAATTCTGCATCAGATAGAATAAAATCGCATGCCGACAACATCGGTTTTACCTTTGCATCAAACTGCTGCATAATCTGTGAAGATATGTCTTGCATTGTTTCATTTGCACTCTCCTGATATTGGCTCATACTAAAGCGATAAGATACAACACCTATCAATAATGAAATCATAAGCATAAATATAATATATGTAAAAATCAATTTAAACCGAAATTTCATTTATGCACCACTCCTTATTACTACCCCTTTACTGCGCCTGCTACCATTCCATCAATAATGCGCTTATTAAAGAATATAAACAAAATTAACATTGGAATCGTTATGGTAATTACATTGGCAAATAACAAGTTAAACGAACTTGAATATCTTCCCATAAAATTATAAAGGGTTAATTGAACTGTCACATTCTCTCTACCAGGCAAAAAATATAATGGATTGGTAAAGTCATTAAAAATAGTTACCGCATTTAAAATAGTCACTGTTGCTGTAATCGGTTTCAATAGCGGATATATGATTTTGAGAAAAAGTTGCCATTTATTGCAGCCGTCAATATATCCCGCCTCTTCTAGTTCCACAGGAATCGAAGCGATATATCCTCTATACAACATAATCGTAAACGGTATCTGAAGTGCTATTTCAATACAAACCATAGAAAATAAAGTCTTATATATCTGCATTCTCTGGAGCAACCAAATAGTTGGCAAAATTGCTGGTGGCATCATCAAGCCTGATAAAATTAATACATTTACAATTTTGGTTGTTTTATCTCTTCTTCTCTGTAATACATACCCTGCCATAGAAGAGACGATAATAAGACCTATCACAGAGAAAAATGCCAACAAAAAACTATTTTTAAATGCGGTAAATATCTGTCCATTGTTATTTTCAAAGATGGTTTTATAATTATCCCATACGATTGATGTTGGAAGTGATAAGGTTAATAAATTGGCTTCTTTTCGATCTTTTAACGAATTTACCAACATAAAAACAAATGGTATGACGAATATAATCATTGCAAATGTGATTCCCACCACATCTCCTGTCCATCCATGTTTATTTTTTTTATTCTTCATCTACTCTTCCCCCTTTTTTAACAAAAATCTTTGAAGTGGAAAAGCAATAAGCCCAATCATCACAAACATTATAACATTTCCTGCCGTTGAGAGTCCATAAAAGCCTGCCGCATATTGTTTATAAACAATCGATGACATAACATCTGTTGCAAATCCCGGACCGCCGCCTGTCATTGACCAAATCAAATCAAAAAACCGCATCCCACTAATAAACGATAACATAATAACCGAGTTCATCGCTGGGCGAACAAGCGGAAATGTGATATGCCTGATCAATTGCCATTTTGATGCACCGTCAATCGCTGCTGCTTCGTAATATGTTTTATCAATCGCTTGTACCCCTGCTATGTAAATAACTGTGGCAACACCAACACCTTTCCATACATCGGTTCCTATTACCGCATATAATGCCGTTGATATATTTCCTAAAAAATCAATCTTATCAAATCCCATGGTTTCCAAAAATTGATTCACTAATCCTTTGGTTGGGTGCAATAGTGCGCTAAATGTAATTCCTACTGCAATGGTACTGACTAAATTAGGAAAAAATAAAATTGTACGAAGCAAATTCTTGCTACGTATACCGCTAGTTAAGAAAACTGCCAGAAAAAATCCCACCGTCACCTTTAGTCCCGATGTTAAAATCGCATAGATAAGTGTATTGCGAATTCCAATATTTAAAGACCTTTCCGAAAAGAACATTTTGAAATTATCTAATCCAACGAATCGAAATGATTGAAAATCCCAAACAGTTAAACTAAAGTATAATGAAATGATAAGCGGTATCAGAAAAAACAATGAAAAGATAACAAGTGTTGGAAGCAAAAATGTATTAGAGTAAATCTTCTTTTTATTCATAGTATTTCCTTTCCATATTAGGAATAGCTACCGCTATATATGCGATAGCTATTCCCATAATTATATTTTATTTCCAATCTAATCCTAGCTGTACTGCTTGTTTCAGACAATCTTCATCATAAGCTCTTGCCGCTTCTTCTGCACTTATCTGCCCTGTCGCAACCTCTTGTGTAATCGCTTCACAGTTTGCACCTTTTACAGATGTTTTAAATTCTAATGCTGAAACGACTTTATTGTTATCATAGTACCATTGAATGTCTATCTTTACAGCATCATATGCTTCATCTGGTAACTCGTATCCTTTAATTGCATATGGGCCATCTGGCAATACTGCTGCTGTATACGCATCCAACGCCTCATCTGATACGTAAAATTCCATAAACTTTAAGATTGCTTCTTGATGTTCCGAATTCTTATTTCCATATAAAGAACCTGGCATCCAAGCGGTTAGTCCTGTCTCTTCTTGCGTTTCTCCTGGTATTGCAAATGCACCTACTTTGTTCAATTCATCAGGATATAAGTCATATGCACTTCCAAGTGCTTGTGATAGCATACACCAATGTGCACCATCTCCATTCACTAACATATCAATACCATCACTATATGTTGCCGCAAGATAATCTTCATTATAGAAATTTATTGTATCTACATATTTTTGAAAACTTGCCACAGCACTCGGTGTCGTTTCATATTTCGCAATTCCTGCCTCAAACTCTTCTGCAAAGTTTGGATTGGATTTTTCTACCGCATAGTGATCTGCTAGAAAAATCAATTGTGATGTCCAACTATCTCCAAACGTACCAATTAATGCTGTTTGTCCTGCATCTTTAATCACCTGGCAATTTTCGAGAAATTCATCCCAAGTTTTTGGTACTTCAAGATTCAACTCTTCATATATATCCTTATTGTAGAGCATCACTCCAGCTTGTGTAGATGAAAATGGAATTCCATAGACTGCATCTGCAACTGTAACTGTTTCCCTATAAGTATCATCTAACCTATTCACGAATTCTTCATTGCTAATATCTATAAAATATTCTTTTGGATTCAATGCCGCAAATTTTGCACCGGAATTATACAAGCACAAATCTGCCATATCTCCAGACGCTAGTCTCGTCTTAATTAAATTGTCACCTTCTGCACCACCTACACGTTCTTCAATCTCAACGACAATTCCCAACTTCTCCTGCGCAAGTGCCACGACTGCTTCTAATCCTGCGGTCGCATTATCCGAGTCCTTCAGTAGCGTTAGTGTCACTGCCTCTTCACCTTCTGTGGTTACTGTGCTACTTGTTCCTTCCTGGTTTGCACATCCTCCAAGTAATGCCAAAGTCATCATTGACACCATACCAAGTGCTATCATTTTTTTCAATTTCATAATATGTTCGCCTCCTTTTTTTATAATTTCATTATATGCTCCTCTTTCCCCTTGTAACATGGAAAATCTAAGTGTTTCATATGGAAAATCTAAGTATCATAACTATATCATCTTATACTTCATCGTATATTTCCCTGAGCCTATTTCTGCACAGAAGCATTGATTTTCTTCTTTGAAGGAAATATCGGAAACTTCTACCATATGATCTACCTCTTCTAGCTTTATGGTTGCAGTTGTATTGACTGGAATCTCTACATGCAAGGTTATGTCTTTCTCGCATTTTTCCCAATTAACTGTAATCAGACCATGTACCGATTGATAGCCCCCTTTTACATATGATAATTTATCTGTTGGTCTTGGTTGAATAAGAATCTTTTTATAGCCTGGCTCATTTTCATCGGCCACAATTCCAACTACCGTCTTATATATCCATTCACCAATCGCACCATATGCATAATGATTAAAAGAGTTCATATCTGGACTCCACATACTACCGTCTGGTTTCTTGCCATCCCAGTGTTCCCATATCGTAGTCGCACCCGCCTTTACTTGATACAACCACGATGGAAAATCATCTTTAAACAATAGTTCATATGCTTCTTTAAGATAGCCATTATTGCTTAATGCATGACAAAAATAAGGTGTACCAACAAAACCAGTAACTAAATGGCCATTTTCTTTTTTAAGGAGCTTAACGAGATTTTGCGCTGTCTTTTCTTTATATTCTTCTTTTACAAGTTCAAAATGCAATGCTAAAATATGTGCAGTCTGTGTTTGCGCTTTCATAATGCCATTTTCATCAAAAAATGTCTTTTGAAAACTACGAACAATTTCCTTATGTAGTGCACCATATTCCTTTGCATCTTCCTTTTTCCCAAGGACTGTCGCTACTTTTTGTATGATTTTTGTAGAATATGCAAAATAAGCAGTACATGTCAGTTCATTCGGTGTTGCACCAAAGTAACTACCTTCTTTTGCATCTAGTGCTACCCAATCTCCAAATTGTAGACCATGATTCCATACATAATCTTCTGCATGAAATTTCATATATTCTATCCACAATTTCATGTTTGCATATCTTTTTTCCAGAATCCTTTTGTCACCATAAGTCTTATAAATATCCCAAGGCATAATCGTAATCGCATCTGCCCAAGCTGTCGCTCCGTATGTTGAATTCTCTTCTACATTTTCTGGTTGCCAACCATCCTTGATTCTCCCTGTCAAAATGTCGGGTACAACATGTGCAACCGCACCGTCTGGCAATTGATCTGCTGCCACATCTTCTAACCACTTATCAAAAAAGGTATATGTATTCATCAAATAATCAGCAGTTCCACAAAAGATTTGTGCATCTCCTGTCCACCCTAACCGTTCATCTCGCTGTGGGCAGTCTGTTGGCACATCCAAAAAGTTGCCTTTAAGCCCCCACAAAATATTGTGATGTAATTGGTTTAGTTCCGCATTAGAAGACTCAAAATATCCTGTCCTTTTCATGTCACTGTGTACTACACAAGCAGTAAAATTTTCTGCCTTGGGTTTATTCGGCCATTTGATAATTCTTGCATACTGGAAACCTTGAAATGTAAAATGTGGCTCATATTCTACCTCACCAGCACTATGAACATGATATTTCACAATTTGTTTCGCTGTTCTTAGATTATCTGTATATACATTTCCATCCGCATCTAAAACCTCAAAAAATTGAAGTTCTACTTCATCACCTGCTTGCGAAAACGAACCCATCCTGTCATATTTTGCCCAAAATCAATTACCGTTTCCCCTTTTGGTGTCTCAAATATTTCTTTCACCGGTAGTGTTTCTATGATCTTGATTTTGCCCGCACCCTGCGCTCTTAACACGCTTATATCAAACGGTTCAACCTCTATACTTGACCATTCATTTCCACTCGTGGCACTGCACCAATTCTTTATTTCTTTACTTTCATCATAAGTTTCTCCATCATAGATTTCAGAAAATATAATCGGACCATCCGCACCTATCCATGTTTCATCTGTTTTATATATTTCTTCACTTCCATCTTCATATCGAATACAGAATTCACCTATAAATGCCGTTCTATCTCCATAATGATTACGACTTGGTCGAAATCCCATAACACCTTTATACCATCCTGCACCTAAGAATGCTCCGAATGTATTCTCCCCTTCTTCCAGATACTCAGTAATATCGTATGTTTGGTATAATAGATGTTTCTTATAAGAAGTCCAACCTGGCGCCATTTCATCTTCGCCCACTCTTTTTCCATTAATATAAAGTTTATAGATACCAAGTGCGCTCGCACAAGCAAATGCCTTCTGTATCTTTCCTTTCGCTTCATATGTCTGTTTCACATAGGTTGATTTCGAGTCATTTGCATCTTCCTTTTTCTCTGCTGAAATAAATTTTGCTTCCCATTCTTTATTCACGATTCCTGTGAGCAATTGCGCCGCTTGACTCCATGCGCTCTCTTCACCATGCTTACTCCAGATTTTCACTCTCGCATAATAATAGCAAACAGCTTCCATTTCTACATCAGATACAAATATTTGTGAAGACATATCACTTTCTATTTTTCCACTATCATATATACAGTTTTCAAAATTTTCGTTTTTCGATAGTTGGAATTGATATGCCTCTTGCAGAACATTTTGCTTATCGCTTGTAGCCACCCACGAAAAGCTAGGCCATTCTTGAACACCATAGAGATTTTTCTCATAATTCATGTATAATTCGTCAATTTTCAACACGTCTTTACCCTCCATTCTTTTATGCACTCAACATATCATTTCATGTCAGAAGTTGTACATGTAAAATCAAGTGTTTTCTTTGTAAAATTCAAAACACCCTCACATAATAATCAACTCTTTTTTCTCGGCCGGATTGTAATAATACACGTTATTAGACAACACCTCGTCCGGTGCCACCTGTGTTCGATTAATCTCAACTACCATGTCTTTTAGCTCTACTAATTTGACTCCTTCCATTTCTGGCACAATAATCACTTCATGGATACTGCTAGGAAGCACGTAAAATGCGCCTTTCATCTCTTTGGCAATTCGCTCAAAGATTCCATCATATAATAACGTAGACGCTCCATAAATACGCATACGGTTTGTTAATACATACATGGGTTCTTCTTTTATACCGTCTTCCTCTTCTTCTCCCATTAACTCTTGCATCACTTCATTCATATTCCGAAACTCTACGTCTGCGCTTTTCTCTGTATTTGCCTGCGCACTTTCTTGCAAATTTCGTATCGTAACACCCCACGCCTTTCTTTGCTTCTCTCTAATAAGTATCACTTCACTTTTTCCTTCTCCCACTGCTACTAATACATAGTATACAATCGCTAAATCAAGGAATNTCTCATGTGGCACNCCTTCCAATAACTCTTGGTTTTTCTTTGCGTTTATTAAGCGATACACAANCTTATCTTTTATTTTAGAATACTCTGCAAAATCCTCAATCCGCACAATGCTTGGCACCCTAATATTTTCATAGCATTTTAAAAGACTATCTACAATAGCCGTTAAATCTTCCTCTTTTTGAAACCTTTGATAATACTCTTCTAAATAAATTGTTTGTGATAATTCCTCATTTCCTTGTGCAAACATCAAGCCTGACTTTTCTACTGCATTATTCTTCTTAGCACCACAAATGCTAAGCGTTACACCTGAAGGTAACTGATTCTTAATTTCTTTTTTTACAACATTAATAAACTCTCTAAAGTTCATTCTTCTCCTTCCCTGCAACGTTTTGTTTTGTTGAATTCGTACGACTCGTACTTTGATTTGTTGATATGATTCTAAATGAATATTATGTATGGCTATTATACATACTTCTTTGGAAATATGCAAGTGGAAATACTCTTACTTAACAAAAAAACAGACATAAACGTCTGTTTTTTACTACGATTTTGGTAGGCTTCGTAACCTCTATTATTTCTCTTACATCTTTATTGTAGTTAATTTTTCAAATAATTGTAAGTCTTAATTGCCTTAACTACGCTCTCGACAAATATTCTCCTGAACGAGTATCAATCTTAATCTTATTACCAGTCTCTACAAATAGTGGTACATAAACGGTAGCTCCTGTCTCTACAACTGCTGGCTTTGTCGCCCCTTGCGCTGTATCGCCTTTGAATCCTGGCTCTGTTTCTGTAATTTCTAACTCTACCGATAATGCCGCCTCAATATCAAATACTTTCCCTTGATGTGAACATACTTTAACTTCATCGTTTTCTCTCACAAACTTAAGTGCATCACCCACTGTCTCAGCGTCTAAAGCAATTTGCTCATAAGTTTCACCATCCATGAAATGGAACAATTCTCCATCTGAATATAAATATTGCATGTCTTTTCTCTCAATATGCGCTTTCGGAAATTTCTCTGATGGTCTAAAGGTTTTCTCTATTGCACCACCATTGATGATATTTTTTAACTTTGTTCTTACAAACGCAGCGCCTTTACCTGGCTTAACGTGTTGAAAGTCCAAAATTTGATAAATATTTCCCTCTACTTCGATTGTAAGTCCGTTTTTAAAATCTCCTGCTGAAACCATATAACCCTCCTTATGGCACCCTTATGGTGTCCATTTTCCTATCTACTACTCTTCATTTTATAATATATTGATAATTTTTTCAACTATTATCTCAGGATTGTGCGTCACTTTATTCTAGTCCCCCTATTATTTCAGGATTGCACATCACTTCGTTATCGTTCCTCACCTACGCTGCTTTTTATAAAAATGCAAAACTATTTTTTCTAAATATCGTTTCAATACAATTTGAATCTCTTCGCTTGGGTGTATCGGTTTAACTAAGATTCCGTGTATTCCAGACCTTTTTGCGCCCCATATATCCGTAAATAGTTGATCTCCGACAAAAAGTGTATCACGCACATTAGACTGCATCATATGCATAGCCTTAACATAATTCTTTCTCGATGGCTTATGTGCATCATAAATATAATGTACATTCACCGCCTCATTAAAACTCTTCACACGCTGTTCTTTATTATTTGACATCAAACAACANGTAAATCCTATCTTTTTCAATCTTTCAAACAATTCTATCGACCGTTTATCTGCCGCCGCCCCATGAGGAACCAGCGTATTATCCACATCAAAAATAACNGCTTTATATCCCTTCTCATATAACTGTTCAAAAGGAATAACATATGTCGATGCTACATATTCATCCGGNAAAAATCTCTCAAACATATTTGCTCCTTTTTCTATTGATTGATAAACGCCAACACTTCTTCCTTGGTAGGCATCGCACGAATAGCTCCCTTTTTCGTTGTNACTAAAGCTGCTGCCCCATTTGCAAATAACAATAACTCTTCTAATTGTTCCGCAGATAGANTCAAAATATCATGCTCTAATAAGTAATTAAGTGCGCTCCCGCAAAATGTGTCTCCTGCTCCNGTNGTTTCAATCGTTTTNCACACAAAACCAGCTTGCTCTACCTTCATGTCCTTATAATACGCACGACTCCCATCTTTTCCCAAAGTTAAAAAGATAAGAGGTATCTTATATTCCTGTTGCAAATGCTTAATGCCTGCGTCATAATCTTCTAACCCTGTTATAAATTGAATCTCATTATCAGAAATTTTCAACACATCACAAAAAGAAAAACCATATCGCATCTGTTCTTTCGCTGTCTCTAAATCTTCCCATAACGGCTCACGTAAATTGGGATCAAACGAAATCAACATACCCGCCTTCTTCGCAATATCTAACGCTCTTTTTGTCGCATTTCTCACGCCCTCATGCGTCATAGAAAGGGTTCCAAAGTGAAAGATTCTCCCTTGTTGTAGAAATCCTTCCTCTATCTCCACTTCCTCTAGCATCATATCTGCCCCTGGATTACGATAAAAGGAAAATTCCCTATCACCACCTTCAAGGGTATGCACAAATGCAAGCGTGGTATTCACTTTCGTATCGATTAACAAATGCGAAGTATCAATTCCTACCTGATTCAACGTTGTTCTAAGCAAACTACCAAATTGATCTTTACCTACCTTGCCATAAAATGCTGTTTGCTTTCCCAATTTATTCAACATTGCAAGCACATTACACGGCGCACCACCTGGACAAGCCTCAAACAATTGATTCCCTTGCTCACTCATTTCATCCATGGTAAAATCTATTAATAATTCGCCTAAAGCAATGACATCAAATATCTTTTCCATAAAGTTTCTTCCCTTCTCATTTTCTCAAAATCACCTAACACTTATTATATCACATCAAATATTAAAATTTCAATATTTCGATATTAGTTGTTCGCATAATTTTGCATGATTTCCAATTCTGCTTTCACATCACTTTTAAATGTTTCCCAAGCCTCTTCATTGTCAACAAAATATTTCGGACAACTCTTCTGCGTGATGTCATAATGACGTAAAAGCGCTTTTTCATCCAAGTCAAATTTCAAACATAGCCATGCCGTCAATTCTACCATAGATGCATATGTGGCCTCTGCAAACGCCCCCGTTTCATCTGGATGACAACACTCAATCGAAACGGTATTAATATTCCTGTCATTTGATGCATACGCAATTTCCCACGTCGGAATGCTCTGCACAATTTCCCCTTCTAACCCAATAATAAAATGGCTACTCGCTTGTACCGCCTGCGTCTCCTGTAGCCCCTCAAAATAATCTCTATTTTGCATTGCCGTAGACTCTGGATTCGCCGTGTAGTGTATCACAATTCCCGTTATCTTCTCTGTCGCGATTCCAGGTCTTGAATATGGATTGACCGTCAATAACTGCACATCTATATCAGGACGATTATCTTCTATAATATCTCCTGTATTTTCTCTATACTCTTTCGATTCTGTAAATGCAAAGAACTCTGGATTCACAATTTTCAAAACACCCAATATACAAACAATACCTAGCAGTATGCCCATGCCTATTTTTAGCTTCTGGCGAAAATCTTGTCTTTTATTCGACCTTTTGTTCTGTCTTTTGTTTGGCCTACTTTTTCTTCTCTTTTTTCGCATACATTCTCCTCACTATAAAATTTCAACTTTTATTTTAACATAGGTTTGTTGATTTTATTTGAAGAATTCCTTAATTTATTACTAAGTTTTAATCCAATATATACGCTCTATTATATAAACACTGGTGGCATAACTATAATAGTTATGCCACCACGTAATTCTATTTCATTAAATCCTTAATTTCCTCTTCACTTAACTTCGTAAATTCTTCTATTTCTTGAATATTCTTTCCCTTGTATGTACGTATATTTCCTACCCATCAACACTATAATTCGGCGCCTCTTTCGTTATATGAATATCATGTGGATGACTTTCCTTTAGAGATGCTGCTGAAATCTTCACAAATTCTCCATTTTCTTGCAAATTCTCTATCGTTGCAGTACCACAGTACCCCATTCCTGCACGCAAACCACCCATTAATTGAAACACGGTATCCTCAACGGTTCCTTTGTACGCAACACGCCCTTCTACACCTTCTGGCACTAATTTCTTCGCATCGGATTGGAAATATCGATCCTTGCTTCCGCTCTCCATCGCTGCAATAGAGCCCATGCCGCGATAAACTTTGTATTTTCTTCCTTGGAAGAGTTCAAATGTTCCAGGACTTTCATCACAACCTGCGAAGATGCTTCCCATCATACAAACATGAGCCCCAGCCGCAATCGCTTTCGTCATATCCCCTGAATATTTGATACCACCGTCTGCAATCACTGGAATGCCTGCTTTCTTTGCTGCCTTATAAGCTTCCATTACTGCTGTCACTTGTGGAACACCGATACCGGCTACTACACGCGTTGTACAGATA
>JGI994J12354_10003582_pt1 | contig 14424 bp, 13 predicted proteins | sample IntmicLarv3ML3BL_FD_12354 | JGI IMG/M metagenome (IMG submission 12354)
GCTCCCTGCCGTACTTTTCGCGCCACGGCGCAATGCTTGCGTCCCATGTACCGACCTCAATCGGAAACATCGTGTTAACGCCGTTTTCAAGCCATGTCGGAATTAACGCGTCAATCATTCCGTCACAGTCTACCGACACAATATCAACCGAATACTGTTTAAGCAAACCGGTTATTTTCTTATATTGAGGACCAACCTTATCTTTAAAAACAGAGGGGCTTACAAGCGGTCCGTTTTTAAAGCAGATATCCTCCCAAAAATGCGCATAATCAAACTTGTTTCCTGTTTCAAGAACAGCCTTTACTATCTGATACGAAAGAGTTCCGAAGGTTTCAATAATTTCATCGTACAGCTCTTCATCATCAGCATACAAATAGCTTAAGTGCTCAACGCCAAGCAAATTTCTCATCAATCCGAAAAGCGAACCGCAGTAAAGTCCCACCGGAATTTCTGTCGGTAAATTTTTCAGTCCGTTAAAATCAATCCGGTCGGGAGTATACTGAAGCTTTGGCAAATAAAGCTCCTCCCAAGCCTTGCGTCCTGTAAGCGATGTTCCGATTTCGGCGGGAATAGAAACCACACCGGGCACTGTCCTTACAATCAGCCCTGAGCCATCGCACTGTATTATCGAGCCGTCCGGCTCAACACTTATGTCCCTTGGTTCAAACCAGGGAGAAAGACCTGTATTGCCCGAGACACAGGAATTCCAGTTAAAATCAAAGCCCAGTTTCTTCATTATCGCACGGTCACCTTCGCTGTTGTCGCCATAACTGCAATATCCCTGCGACTCTTCCTGCGTAATATGACCCTCCTCTGCCCATTTCTGACAGGTTTCGTTCCAGAATCCGAATGACACCACAGGCATCATATCATACTTTTGATAATGAAGTATAGCGTTAATTCTTTCTTTGTTGTTCATTTTCAATACACCCTTTTAAAATTAATTCTTTATTTCCACATTTTGTATAATTGTTATCAGAACCGCTATCCTACCGACATATACGCCTCCTTTACCGTTCTTACTCCTATGATTTCCACTCCAAAATCGGAGGTAATCGACTTAAGATTATGCTTTGGAACAATAATTTTTGTAAAGCCAAGACGCGCTGCCTCGGCTATTCGCTCCGAAATATGACCGACTGCGCGAATTTCGCCCGCAAGTCCGACCTCTCCGAAGGCTATAACATGCTCGGGTACGGGCGTATCCTTAAGACTTGATATAAGCGCAAGCGCAACGCTTAAATCCGCGGCAGGCTCGTCAAGCTTAAGCCCTCCGACAACATTTATATAGGCATCCATATTGGCAAAAAAGTAGCCGGCGCGCTTTTCAAGAACCGCAATAAGCAGTGATGTGCGGTTGTAGTCAAAGCCTGTCGACATACGTCTGGGCGTACCGTATCCCGTTGCCGTTACAAGACCCTGAACCTCGGCAAGAATCGGGCGCGAGCCTTCCATAACACATGCAACACAGCTGCCCGAAACATTTTTCGGACGGCCTGAAAGCAGCATAAGCGACGGATTTTCCACTTGACAAAGACCAACGTCCCTCATCTCGAAAACACCGATTTCATTTGTCGAACCGTAACGGTTTTTGACCGCACGTAAAATTCTGTACGACATATGACGCTCACCCTCAAAATACAGCACTGCGTCAACAATATGCTCCAAAACCTTCGGTCCCGCGATTGCGCCGTCCTTGTTAACATGACCGACAATAAAAACCGGAATTTCAAGCGCCTTCGCAAGCCTTGTAAGATGATTTGTGCATTCCCTGACCTGAACTACGCTTCCCGAAGACGACGTAATTTCAGAGTGATTCATGGTCTGAATTGAGTCAATCATAACAATATCCGGACGCTCGCTTTTTATTACCTCAAGAATGGTTTCAAGGTCATTGTGAGCCATGATAAAAAGCTTGTCCGACATAACCGAAAGCCGCTCGGCACGAAGCTTTAACTGACGTGCCGATTCCTCTCCCGACACATAAAGCACGGTAAGGTTTTTACACAAAAACTCGCATATTTGAAGCAAAAGCGTCGATTTTCCGATGCCGGGGTCACCGCCCAAAAGTATAACCGAGCCTTTTACTATTCCACCGCCAAGTACGCGGTCAAGCTCGTTGAGTCCTGTTTTATGGCGCGCCTCATCTGTTACACTTATGCTGTCAAGCGACTGAAAATATGCACCTGTGCTGACTCTTGAAGCAAAGGAAGATGACAGCGACTTGCTCTTGACCTCGGGCGCAGCCGTTTCCTCCTGCATTGTGTTCCATTCCTTGCACTCGTAACACTGACCGCTCCATTTCATGGTCTCGTAACCACAGCTTGTACACCTGAATACCGTTTTCGTTTTAGCCATAGAACCTCCCGCGCAACACGCTGCGTTGCGCAATTAATTACATCTGATTTTGCGTCACAAAATCAGTTATTGACGCATATATGCAAAATGCGATTTTGCTTTGATATTCGTTTGTTGCGAGAAGCCGTGATTCGGTGTAGTCCGAAAGAAATCCGCATTCAATCATTACCGCGGTAGATTCGGCATTTTCCAAAAGATACAGAGAACGGTCTGAGGATTTGATTTTTCGGTGATTTTCAGGTTGAATGAGTTCTTTAAAAGTATCCTGCATTGTTTGCGCAAGAATCTTGCTGCTTTCGTTTTTCTTGCCGTGAAACATCTGTGCACCCTGCGAATATCCCTCATAATAATTTTGATGAATGCTTACAAAAATACTGTTCGGCGTACTGTTTATGATACCAAGACGCTTATTCATGTCGTCAACCTTTTTTTTTCGAATGGTATGAAGGTCACTGTCTGCAAGACTTTGGTCGTCTTTTCGCGTCATAATAACATTGTAGCCGCCGAATTTAAGCAGCTCGGCTGTTTTAACAGCTATTGCAAGGTTTATGTCTTTTTCAACAACGCCATTGACTCCTGTTGTTCCACCGTCCGGCGAGCCGTGTCCTGCATCTATTATGATTGTCGGCGATAATATCGCCTGCGAGATTGCGGGCTTTAAAATCGCATTATTGCACGCAAACACAATCAGAACAAACACCGCCGCCAGAAGCAAGGCAGTCAAAGCCGAAAAAAGCTTATTCAAGAGCACCGCACCCTCCGCATAATGTAGGATGATATCCTATACCAATTTATGCAAAGGGAGTATATGATTATTACCTTTTTTTCCTTTTCATCTTTCTTTTGCGCGGAGCACCCTTGTATATAAATTTATCAACAAGAGATATTCTTCTGTATCCCAGAATATAACCGACCCATGTAACCAAAGGCAGAACCATCGGAAGAAGGGCACATAAGAATATTCTGATTAAAGAAAAATTAACAAACGTGTGACCAAACGGCAAAACCTTTAAAAATGTTGGTAAAAACTGGGCGTTAATCAGCACAAAAACATATTGAGAAAAAGCGCCTCGTCCCAAAATTCGAAAGAATATCATTAAAAGCGCTGAAAGTATGCCGGGAATCGCACCGATAAGACCGATTTTAAAGCCCTTCAGCATATCCTCGTCTTCACGACCGTAGTTGACCTTATTTTTGTCGGTGCTTCCGATTTCCCACACATAGGTATACGGAATAGCCGCAAAAAACATAATACAGCAAAGCTGAGACAGCGAAGTCGCAATAATCGGCACCTTGCCAAGAAGCATAAGCAGCGACAGCGTGACAATAAGGCTCATGACCATAACCATTATCATCTTAAGCATGACCGATATTCCGCTCTTTAAAATCGTTGTTTGTTTCATTTGATTTATATCTCCTAATTCTCAATTGGGGGTTGCAGTACTCCGTTAAGTCTAAATCTTTAGTCGTAACCACCCCACCGCATTGTATGCGGCACCCCTCCACCGGAGGGGAATTTATTTGGGTTTGCCNTTCCTTTAATATTCCCCTCCGGTGGAGGGGTGCCGCCCACGGGCGGCGAGGTGGTTTATTTTGGGAGAGCCGGTGCGAAGTGCCGGAGTGGTTAACGCTTTGAAATTTGCAAAGAAGTATGGAAACACGGATGCAACAAAATGGTAGTTTTTTTGTAATGCTTTTGCAGCATCTTGTCGGATTTACGACGCGATTTTAATTTTAAGACGGAGCTTATCGCTTATCATTGCGATAAATTCGCTGTTTGTCGGCTTTCCTCTGGAATTATGAATCGTATATCCGAAATATGAATTTAAAACGTCAACGTCGCCCCTGTCCCATGCAACCTCGATGGCATGTCTTATCGCGCGTTCAACACGCGAGCTTGTTGTCGAGTGCTTTCTGGCGACTGTGGGGTACAATATTTTTGTAACAGCATTTATTGCTTCAGAGTCGTTAATGCAAAGAATAATGGAGTCGCGAAGATAATTATATCCCTTGATATGCGCGGGAACTCCTATTTGATGGATTATGTCGGTGACAAGAATTTCAAGGTCGGTTGCATTTGACGATGCAGAGACCGTCTTCTGTGCTGCGGAGCCTGTTAACAGGAGTATTCTTGATACGATTTCGCTTATTTCAAACGGCTTAAGAAAATAATAGGCTGCGCCCTCTGACATGATTTCATGCTCAATCCTTTCATTAAAGAAGCCTGTCAAAATCATGAATTGAGGCTTCTTCAAAATACTGCTTTTGGAAACAGAACGTATTACTCCAATGGCATCAAGCCGCGGCATAAAAACATCAAGAAGTACAACGTCCGGACTGTGCAATGCGATTTTTTCAACAATTTCCACCCCGTCCTTGTGACAGAAAACACCCTCCATTCCGCAGCTTGTAAATTCTTTTTTGAATTCGATAACATTATCATTTGACTCATCGGCAACCAATACCTTTAACTTCTTCTCCACTTTAAATCCTCCTATTTTTTATTTCTTCCAAATTTTACCAAAAATACCATTAAAAAGCAACAGGAAAATATGACGAAATTTCTCCTGTTTTTTTGTTATGTTTGATAAAAATTTAAAAAGGGAGCTTTTTTTCAAAAAGCTCCCTTTTTAATATCATAAAGACATATGTCTTTATTGTTGCGACGGCGATGTTATTCGCGCTTCGACCGCAGTCGAATTTCGGCAATGCGTTATGCCGAAAAGCGCAAAACTCGCGTTTGAAAGATTTATCTTTCGAACTTTATACCTCTGAAAATACGCAGCCTGTGATTTGGTCTATGGGAATTATTACAGAAGAACCGAAGTTATGACAGCGTCTGTTACCGTTACAAAGATTTCCGAATTCTTCGTCGTTACGTTCGCATCCGTTACGCCCACAGCCATTTCCGTTTCTGTTTCCGAGAATGTTTCCCGAAAAAGGATTTATCGGTGCGGAAGGGAGAGTTGTGACCAACTTACAGGTATCATCGCTTACGGCGGCTAAAAGACCTGTGAAGCCTGCGCCTGCGGGACCTCCGGCATCTGTAAAGATAATGACTACCTTTCCGATATTTCTGAAAAGAGAGTCAACCAATGAATCGTTATTGCGGTGATTGCAGCATCTTGACATTTTGTTTACTCCTTAATATTTATTTCTGCAGCCCTTCGATAAAGCTTCGACGGCTACAATACATAATATTAAGGAGATTTTTTTTTGCTACAGCATTCACGGGATGACGTAATCGGAATATAATAAAAAGAGGTAATTAATGATGCTTTACATCAAAAGCTACAACAATTTAATCGGATATGTTCAAAAAAATTTGTCGGACGAGTTGACACCGCTTTTGTATAAGACGGTTATTATACATACAATAAACGGTGCGGTTAAGGGGCTTCTTTTAAATTTAGATGGAAGATATATTATGCTTTCCGGCATCCGAAATACAAGAATTGTTATTTCAAAGGCACGTATCTGCGCAGTTGAATATACTGGATAGAGAACTATTTTGAAAGGACGATAAGCAATGCTATACAATATTGCGCTGGTACTGCTTGCGGTTTTTGCGGTTATCGGCGTTGTCGAGGTAATAAAAAGCATACATATAACGATTCTTAAGGACAGTGGAATAAAGGGTAAGCTTGTTATTCCTCTTAAAGGAGATATCGAGGATGTGGAATATAAGCTGCGCTCAATTTGTGCAAATGCAAGATGGAATCAGGATTGCACATATTCCAAAATTATAATTGTGGACGAGGGTATGTCAGCGCATACAAAAGCTATATGCGCAATGCTGTGTGATGATTTTGAGGAGATAAAGATGGGGTAGGTTTCAGTGCATAAGAGCTTGTTCGTAAAATTAGTCTTGCTTCTTCAGTGCTACAGAGTTTGCTTCCTTTTTATCGTCAACACTATCACGAATTTTTAATAAATCAAGGTATTTTTTTAATTCTGAAACACTTAAATCTGAAAGAGATTTTATTTTATCAATTATTTCACCATGCGTATTGAACAGCTTTAACAAATCTGTAATTTGTTCTATGTTTAATTCTTTTATATCATTGATCTGGCTGAGAATACCGGAATAATACTTCATTTCTTCCTGTGATAAAAACAGGTGTTTCACCTCAGAGACTCCCAAAAGATAATCTGTTGAAACATTAAAATAATTTGCCAGCAATCTGACTGTTTTAAAGTCCGGTTCTCTAATGCCTTGTTCGTAATTGCTCAACACACTTCGGGATAAATTCAATATTTCTGCCAATTTGTATTGACTTATTTCTTTAACTTCTCGCAATTCCTTCAGTCTTAATGCGAAAATTGTCTTTTCCATTTTATTCCACCTCACAATAATTATAAGTGGTAAAACGGAAAAGCTGATAAAAACACACGAAATACATCTGATCGCTATTGACAGACACGTAAAGTGCCCTTATAATGTAAGTAATAGAAAATTATACGAGGAGAATTATACTTATGAATAAGAAAATTCGGAATTATTCGCAGCAACATACCGGCAATAGAAACCGGTGGGTATTGTTTAGCAAATTATTGTCTTTTTGTCTGGCAATACTGCTGCCGTGCGTTATGTTTGTATTCCCGACGGCAATTTTCGCATGGACTTATGACGAGATAGATTCTTATAACGGATTGTCAGTCAGATCCAACGGCATTAACATACCTCAGCCTCTTTATTATAAGGATTGGGTGCTGCTTGAACAAGGGGAAGCGGAGTATAATGATGACGGCTCACCTAATCCCAATTATGTTCACACAGACACTACTGACGATGATTTTTATGCAGTGGGAAAAACCGGAAGAGTATATGGGGATAATAATGATTTGGCAGACTATAAATACACCTTGAATTTTTCAGAGCATAATATTGAGGATGTTTACAAACTGGATATTAAAGCATTCTATAACGGTCCGGCATCATCGTTTTCACTGGATATCGACTTTGACGAAGAAAAATTAGAGATTTGCGGAGCTGAAGGAGAGTCCTTGACCGATGCAGAATTATTGGAAAATGTCAGTTTCCCTTATAAAACACCGATAATGGCGGATGATTGGGGCGAATCCGATTTATGGGATACTGAGGACGATCGCAAGGATCTAAACCACCGTATTTTAAACGCTTATTCAGGTTGGGCGAATATCGCCCGATTCAGCGGTGGTAACATTATTAATCGTATGTATACTATGAGCAATTACTTTGCAAGCAATAATATATCACGTATTGACGACCCAACACATATCGGAGATTTTTCAATTATGTATAATACAAAGGATACCAAAGGTGCCGAAAGTGTTAATCAATCGTTAAATCCTGTTGATGTTCGTGATCATCTTTGGTTTTATGAATTAATGTGTCCCACAGACGCATCGGGGAATAAAATCGGTTTATCACTCGGAACTGTTTATTTTAAACTGAGACAGGGTGTAAATGAATCTGATTTAGCACCTACCGATTTTAAGGTGGACAGGCAAGGCGCGAAATATCTGCATGCCAGTTACAATAATTCTGTTACAGGAAAATACAACGAAATTTATTTCAGCGGCGCTGATATTGTCCAGCTTTTTAATGATGCCACAAGAATTCCTTACGCGGCAAATTTGGAGGTTAATGTATTCGGCGAACAGCATATTGAATATCATTCGCATTTGGGTGTAGCCGATAAAAGCCTTTTAAAAATTACAAACAGTACAAGGATAAATGATGACGAAATTACACAGCCGGCGATTTGCGCAGTCAGCGGTGTTACCGGAGTAGGCACAATTACGCTTACAAAGTACTATAAACAGCAAGACGACGAAATGCCGACAATTGACACTCCTGATTACGACCCGGAGCATCCGGCGATACCGGGATGGAAGCCTGCCCCTAACGGGAATCTTCCAAACATCGACGGAACCGGCGTGTATTTCCTAATGGCGGATGTTGATTACGGTGATTCATATTTAAGCGCCAGAAATATAATTTTAGACCAGACCTTTGAAATTCTTCCGGTTAAAAAGATAACGCAGGCGCATTTGGAGTTGGATAACGATTACTCTTACAGATTTTATGAATCGTACAAAGCACCTTTAGTACGACTGAGAAGTGATTTAACCGGTACAGGAGATGTTTCAATAGTTGCTTATAAATTAGTCGGGGCAAATAGCTGGACTGCCGCTTCGGAGTACACTTTATTAGGTGATTGGCCTTGCGGCGAATATAAACTTCTTATAAAAGTTACAGAAGGAACCGAGTGGCACGGGACGTATAATTTTACTACAGGACAGGACGAGCCGATAGAGCTTGACCGGATATTTTCTGTTCTTTCCCGTTCCGACGATTCTATAATTATTTACAATTCCAACGGCGGAGAATACTTCCCATGGACACAAATCGCCCATACACAGGGAGCTTCACTGACAATAGTTCCCGAAATTCCTGTTCGCCCCGGCTATACCTTCCTTGGATGGTTGCCTGAAAACACATCAGGTACGAAATTATATCAGCCCGGAGACAGTATTATAACCAGTATAAACTTCATGCTGCCTACTACGAAGCTTAACGCCGTGTGGGAATCCATTCCGGTAACAGTAAAAAGGTTTTTAACATCCGCATCACACAGCATCAATGAAAACAACCTTACAGTCGGTGCAATTTCCTCAGAAACCTCCCTGTCCTCATTTTTGAGCGGACTTAGCGGCGGCGTAAACTATTTGAAATTTTATAAAAACGGAAGTGAGATTACCTCCGGAAATATAGGCACAGGTACTGTGATTTCAATTGAAGAAAACGGTATTGTTTTACAGACCTTGACCGCCGTTGTCACGGGAGATGTTGATGGTGACGGCAGCATAAGTGCAACAGACATCAATGCTTTGAAAAGCGATCTTCTTGGCATAACTACTTTGACAGTTGCGCAAAAATCCGCCGCATGTATTGTTTCTGAGTCATCGCCTGATTTGACAGATTTGGTTATTCTTAAAAAGTATTTGGCAGGGCAAAGCCAGATTGTGACGAAATAAAAGAATACAATAAAAATAATGCCAAATAGCAAAACGTATAAAAATCAGGTTGTTACAAAAAAATCCGCCTGAAATCCCTTAAATCAAAGGGTTTTCAGGCGGATTTTGTAATTTGTTTTTCTTGAACAGAGGTATACAATTTACGGTAGCTTGTGTGTTTTTTTGCAACTGATATAAATCAAAATCCGGAACGCGTTTTTAAATGTTCACCTTTATAGTTAACGGTGATTTTTCCAACAGCTTTACCGATTTATCATCGGGCTGACTTCCGCCGACGTGGATGGTGTAATTTCCGCTGTTCAACTTCAGTTTGCCATCCTGATCGAACAGTCCGAAAGCGTTTGATTGCAAATTAAAGTTGATGGTCTTTTGCTCGTTTGCCTTTAAAAAGACAGCCCGGAAGCCCTTGAGAGAGCGTATAGGAAGGTCGTTTGTTCTGTCATCAAAGGAAATATAAAGCTGGGACTTCTCCCATGCGTCGATATTTGACGTATTTTTGATATTGACCGATACTGTAACGCTTTCGCCGTTTGCGATATCGGAATCTGAGACGGTGAGGTTACTGTACTCGAAGCTTGCATAGGAAAGTCCGAAGCCAAAGGGATAAAGCGCTTCCTTTTCAAAATATCGGTAGGTACGTCCGTTCATATCATAGTCGGTGAAGGAAGGAAGGTCGTCACAGGATTTATAAAAGGTGACAGGCAGCTTTCCGCAGGGTGAAAAATCTCCGAAAAGGATTTCAGAAAGTGCTGTTCCGCCTTGCTGTCCCGGATACCATGCCTGTATTAATGCGTTGATTCGTGAATCCTCGACGGCAAGAGCGCTGCCCGAAAAGAGCACAACAACGGTTGGTTTTCCGACAGCAAGAACACGATCAAGCAGCTTTTGCTGTACGACAGGAAGTGAAAGATTTTCCTTATCGCCGCTGGCTGAAAAGTTATTTGCGTCGCCCTCTTCACCCTCAAGCAGCTCGTTAAGTCCAAGACAGAGCATTACAACATCGCTGTGTTTAGCGGCAATGACAGCCTCTGATATTCTGTCGTCAGGCAGGGCAAGACCTTCGGTTTTGTCACTGAAAATATCGCATCCGACGGCATAATTGATTCTTACATCCTTGCCGACATAATCCTGAATACCTTCAAGCGCCGTTACATAACGGTCGGCGGTGCCGTGATAATTGCCAATAAGTGAAAGGCGTGAATCGGCGTTGGGACCGATAACCGCAATGCTTTTTGTTTTGCTCCTGTCAAGCGGAAGGATTCCGTCATTTTCAAGCAATACCATTGATTTTTTTGCGGTATCAAGTGCGCTTTCAATATGCTTGTCACAGCAAAGCAAGGGATAATCAAGACTGTCATATTGTGTTTGAACATCTCCCAGAATGCCAAGACGCAGACGTGTTTCCATAAGCCGCGTAACGCATTTGTCGATATCCTCTTCGCAAATAAGGCCTTCATTGATTGCGCTTAATATATGACAGTACATAGCGCCGCAGTTTAAATCACAGCCGTTTTTAACAGCAAGTGCAACCGATTCGTTGACCGTTTTGGTAACCTTGTGATGCTCGTTAAAGTCGCGTAAAGCGCCGCAGTCTGAAGTCACATAACCGTCAAAGCCCCAATCCCTGCGCAAAATGTCATCAAGCAGAGTTTTACTTCCGCAGCAGGGCTCGCCGTTTACTGCGTTATATGCGCCCATAAAGCCCTCTACGCCGTCATCGCAAAGTTCTTTGAATGCGTAAAGATAGGTTTCGTACAAGTCTTGCATACCGATTTCGACGTTAAAGCTATGGCGAACCGATTCGGGACCGCTGTGTACCGCGAAATGCTTGGCGCACGCCGCTGATTTCAAAAAGTCTTCGTCATCGCCCTGAAGTCCTTTTACAAATGCTTTGCCAAGCTCTGCGGACAAAAACGGATCCTCACCGTATGTTTCATGACCTCTGCCCCATCGCGGGTCACGGAATATGTTGATATTCGGACTCCAGAAGGTAAGTCCCTTATATATATCACGGTCGTCCTCCTCTTTGAAGAGGTTATATTTTACGCGACCCTCCGTGGAAATTATGTCGGCTGTTTTATGAAGGGTTTCGCTGTCAAACATGGCGGCAAGTCCGATTGCCTGTGGGAAAACTGTCGCCGTTCCGGCTCTTGCTACGCCGTGAAGCGCTTCGTTCCACCAATTGTAGAAGGGAATGCCGAGGCGTGGGATTGCGGGTGCGTTATAAAGCATTTGACCGGCTTTTTCCTCAAGCGTCATTTTTGAGACAAGCTCCAAAGCTTTTTGCTTGTATATCTGTTTTTTTTCGGGTTTCATATTAAAACTCTCCAATTTTTTCATTTTTCTAAAGTATACAAGTATTTTGACATGTTGTAAATATCTAAATTCTTAAAAACACAGATTTTCCGGATAAATTGGGTATAACTATCTTCAAGGAGATGTTTATTTGGAAAAAATTATAGATATCAGAGAAATTTTCAAGATTTATAAGACATCCGAAACAGTGTACGCGCTTAACGATATATCTCTTGAAATTTTAAAGGGTGAATTTGTTGCGATTATCGGTCAAAGCGGTTCGGGAAAAACTACTCTTATGAATATTTTGGGATGCCTTGACGTTCCGACAAGCGGAGAATACCTGCTTGAAGGCAACAGCATAGAAAAAATGAAGGACAGGCATCTGACGTTTATCCGCAATAAGCTTATCGGATTTGTCTTTCAGGGCTTTAATCTGATACCCTCCTTAAGTGCGCTTGAAAATGTTGAGCTTCCTCTGATGTACAGAGGTTATTCAAAAAGTGAACGAAGAAAAAAAGCCTTCGAGGCTTTGGTAAGCGTCGGACTGGAGAGCCGTGTCGGTCATCTCCCCTCGCAGATGTCGGGCGGTCAGCAGCAAAGAGTTGCGATTGCAAGGGCGGTAGCGGCAAAACCGCCGATAGTGCTCGCGGACGAGCCGACAGGAAATCTTGACAGCAGCTCGGGGCATATAATTCTTGAAATTCTTAAGGATATGAACAAAAACGGAAAAACGGTCATACTTATTACGCACGACCGTTCGGTAGCTTCAGAAGCTGACAGAACTATAAAGCTTAAGGACGGAAGGATTGTTTAAATGTTACTCAAATACGCACATTTCATAACAGCCGTCTGGGTTTTTGCGTCCTCAATTTCGCCCGACATTACCATTTCAACCGCTTTTTTAAGCGGTATTTTTATTACATCAAGAAATTCATCCGAATCGGGACAAGGCTCCTTTTCGCCGGTAACCCTTGCAAAAAACATATAAATAGTTTCTCCGCAGTAGCCCGGCGACGGAAGCAGATTTCCAAGAGATTTGTATTCATCGGCGACAGCGCCTGTTTCCTCTAAAAGCTCACGCTTGCCGCATTCCAAAGGATCCTCGCCCTTTTCAAGCTTTCCGGCGGGAATTTCAAGGACGGTTTTCATATATGGATAACGAAATTGCCGCACAAAATACATTTCGTTATTATCGTTGAGCGCCGCGACACATACGCCGCCCGGGTGCTCTACAACCTCTCTTGCTGCCTGATTGCCGTTGGGAAGCAGAGCGTTATCAACACGCAAATTTATAATCCTGCCCTTGTATTTATAATCAAAGGACAGCTGTTTTTCTTCAAGATTCATATTTATGACAATTCCTTTCTTGCTGCTACTGCGACGTTATGGGCATTTCGACCGCAGTCGAATTTCGGCAATGCTTTATGCCGAAAAGCACAAAACTCGCAAGTATGAATAATTCATTATTCATACTTTCATCGCTTTCTGTAATAATTTACGGTCTTTGCTTCATATAATCGAATCAATAGGAGTGATTAGCGTGAATCAAGTATACAACAATTCTATACCCGATTACAAGACTGTATGTGATACGGCGGAAAATTTTTCAGAGCAATATCCGTTTGCAGAGGTGTCGGTTATCGGAAAAAGCCACTTGGGAAGGGATATTTTTGCCCTTCAAATCGGAGGCGGAAGCAAAATACTTATGGCGGGAGGCTTTCATTCTCTTGAATGGATAACCTCTTCACTGATGTTAAGATTTTTTGAGGATTTGTGTATTTGCAAGGAGAAAAATAAAAGTTTTGCGGATATGGATATCGCGGAGCGGCTTGACAGCAGGGGTATTACGATAATTCCACAGGTCAATCCGGATGGAATAGAGCTTATTTTAAACGGCGCTCAAACGCTTGGAGAAATGCGTCAGAGAGCGGCTGAAATCTCGGGCGGAAATTTTAAAAGCTGGCAGGCAAACGCAAAGGGTGTAGACATCAATCATAATTTTGACGCAGGATGGGATATTCTTCATCAAATGGAGCAGGCGCAGGGGATTAAAAGCTTTGCGCCGGGACAATTCGGGGGAGAATTTCCTGAAAGTGAGCCTGAAACAAAAGCAATATGTGATTTGTGCCGTCAAAATGACTTTCGTCATGCGCTTGCATTTCACAGTCAGGGCGAGGAAATTTTCTGGCATTACGGTCAAAACACCCCCGAACGCGCACATCTTATGGCACAGGTCTTTGCGGCATCAAGCGGATATAAGCCGTCACATCCGGATGGACTTGCGTCACACGGCGGATTTAAGGACTGGTTTATTGAATACTTCGGAAAGCCCGGCTTTACAATAGAAATAGGAAGAGGGGAAAACCCTCTTCCGTTCGAACAGTTGGGAGCTATTTACGCAAAAATCAAGGAGATGCTTGCGCTTGCGGTGATTATTTAAAGATTTTGGGAGAGTTCCCATTCAATGTCATTAAGTTAAAATCCTTAACTTAATGACACCTAAGACAGTAAGACAGTGTAAGACATAGTACCGTCCCCCAATCCAAGCATAGTACCGTCCCCCAATCCAAGCAACTTAAGGAAAATAACGCCCGAAACCCTGTAGGGTATGGTGTCCTCGACATACCGAAATCGTCACCGAAGTTGCAAAAAAAATGCTTTTAAGGCAGTAAAGTCGTATCTCGGGTCGTCGAGACGCCGACCCCTACAATCCCATTTTAGACTTTTAATCTCTTAAGTTGCTTG
>JGI994J12354_10003583_pt1 | contig 14419 bp, 9 predicted proteins | sample IntmicLarv3ML3BL_FD_12354 | JGI IMG/M metagenome (IMG submission 12354)
GTCCTGCGCCTCCCCCCTTCGGGGCGCGAGGCTTCGCCTCGCGCCCAATTTTGTTATCCTGCAAAATTGTCACTCCTTCCATAAAAATACGTTCCGCCTTGCCAGAGAACAAAAATCCTCTTTGTGTGTACAGGCCCGGACAATCCCCTTTCCCCCGCCCGGAGGGCACACAACTACGCACAATGAACAACCTGCATCAGCACGCACACCCCCCACCAAACAAAGAATCTTCTTTCTTACTCCAACTTGCTGGAAAATAAAGAGAAAATGAACTCGATTCCCCCTGCACTCACTTGGCTACCAGTGGATTGCAGAACATGAACACCAACCGTGCCAAGTGAGTGCAGGGCGGGAATGACGGNGNCNGGAAAGGGNGNGTGTTTTACGGTAAAGAATACAGAGGGAAAAANCCCCTGGNCGAGCAGGCCGGGGGGCTTGTTTTTTCCCTTCCCTTGCAGCCGGATTCTGGCACCCTGAAATACTCCCGNAATGGCCGCTCCAACAAAACCATTCCTTGAGCGCATTGCCCGCTTGAAGAATTGAGCGGCAAAGTATATAGAAAATCAGGGGGAGAGCNCTATTCCGTTTTTTTGCGGAGTTTTTATTGNCAGCCTGGACACCGTTTGAGGGGGAAATCTTGTGCGAAACTGTTTCATGATGGCATTTTTGCTGTTTACCAGCCTTGCATTCGCCAGTGTTTCGGCACATGGCGCAGAAGCTCCATTGAATTACAAAGATATCCACGGAGTTACCCAGGAAGAAATTGACTCCATTGAAGCTCTCAAGGCCCGTGGGCGGAGTTTTTCCTATGCCGGGTCGCTTTCATCCGAGACATTCGCTGGTAAAGACCAACAAATCATGGGCTTTACGGCCCATTTGTGCCGACTGCTTTCGCAGTTGTTTCAAACCCGCTTTGTTCCCGCCGTGTACGACTGGGAAGAAATGGTTAATGGCATGGCGAATAAAACCATTGATTTTTCGGGAGATTTCACCCGCACCCCCGAGCGGTCCATGGTTTACCTGATGAGCAAACCCATTGCCGAACGCTCTATTGCCGCTTTTTATCTTGCCGGTTCCGCGCCCGTCAGACAAATCGCCGAATACCGCACTCCGGTTTTGGGCTTTATCAGTGGCGCCATAAATCGGGCGCAACTGGCCGAAGTGTATGAAGGCCCCTTTGAATCGGTGTATCTGAAAAATTTGGCCGATGTGCCCGCAGCCCTGGAAACGAGGAAAATAGATGCCTTTATCACCGAAAACGTTCTTAGGCCTTCTTTTGAAAGCGATACCGATATAGTGAGCGATGTCTGGACCCCACTTATTTACAGTTCGGTTTCGCTGACAACGAAAAACCCGGAATTGTGGGCCATTATCTCTGTTTTTGACAAGTTTATCGATAACGGCGGAAGGGCCGCGCTCTCGGCGCAATACGCCCAGGGAATGGCCGACCATGCCCACTTTGAACTGCACAAAAAATTTACGAAAGAAGAACACGACTTCATTGCCAGCCATCTTGCCGCCGGCAAAAAAGTTCCTGTCCTTTTGGAGAGCGGCAACTATCCCATATGTTTTTATAACGAAACCGCCAAAGAATTCCAGGGCATTGTTCCGGATTTGCTGAAACAGATGACCACTTTGACCGGCCTGGAGTTTGAGTGCGTCAACACCCCCGAAGAAGACTGGAGCACGGTGCTGGCCAAACTGCAAAGCGGCAAGGCCGCGCTTGTCTCCGAGCTTTTGTATACACCCTCCCGAAAAGACCACTTTCTCTGGCCCGCAAAGCCCTATTGCGTTACGCGGTACGCCCTGCTCTCCAGGCGTGATGTTCCAAACCAGGCAATTTACCAGACTCTCGGCAAACGCATTGGGGCCGAACACGGCACCGCCTATTTTGACGTGGCCAACAAATGGTTCCCCCATGTGGAGGTGATTCCCTATCTTTCCATTGACGATGCCTTTGCGGCCCTGGACAGAGACGAAATTGATCTGATCATGGCTTCTGAAAACATGCTGCTCAGTCAGACCAACTATAGCGAAAAACCGGCATACAAGGCCAGCCTGACCCTTGATTACCCGGTTGAATCCAAACTCGGCTTCCATAAAGATCAACAAGTGCTGCTTTCGATATTTGACAAGGCGCATTCCTTTACCCACGGCGAGGACATTGTCCGTAGCTGGACCAGCCGGGTGTATGATTACACCTCCAAGTTGGCCCAATCGCGGGTGCAGTTGCTCCTGGTCTCCATACTGCTGCTGGCGGCCTTGATAACGCTGCTGATGGTTTTTCTGCTCAAAAGCCGCCGCCACAGAAGCGACCTTGCTTCGCTGGTGCGGGCACGCACCGGCCAGTTGGAAGAAAAAACCGCCACCTTGTCCACCATTTACAATGCCATTCCCGACTGGCTTTTCTGCAAAGACACCCAGGGCCGGTTTACCAGTTGCAACCCCAGCTTTGAGGCGTATATCGGATTGCCGAAAGAGGATATTGTCGGCAAATCTACCTCCGAACTGGGCAGCCACATTGACCCGGTCGTCATTGAGCTTGACGACGCCCAGGAACAGGATCTGATCGCCTCCAACCTAACCATCACCGTCGAGCATCTGGTGACCTACCCCAACGGTGAACAAAAAATGCAGGAGACGGTCAAAACGCCCTTGCGGCAAAACGATGTGGTTGTCGGCGTGGTGGGCATCTCGCGTGATATAACCGCGCACAAGGCCGCTCAGGAAGCCGCCCAGGCGGCATCCAGGGCCAAAAGCTCGTTCTTGGCCCGCATGAGCCACGAAATGCGCACTCCGCTCAACGCCATTATCGGCATGGCCGAAATTGCCAGGGCTTCTATCGACAATTCTGTCAAAACACTTTCGTCGGTCAATCAGATTATTGTTTCTTCGCGTCACCTGTTACGGCTGATCAACGACGTGCTGGATATGTCAAAAATCGAATCCGGCCACCTTGAAATTCTTGAACAGCCCTTCAGCCTTCAAAAAGCCCTGGCAGAGACCCTCACCATTGTCTCCCCGCGTTGCGCGGAAAAGGGTCTGGTTTTTGAAAGCAATGTGGCGCAACTTCCCGATATGACGCTTGTTGGCGACAAGCTCCGGCTTGTCCAGGTGCTGATCAACCTGCTTTCCAATGCCAGCAAGTTTACCGAAGCGCCGGGCCGCGTGGAACTTGCTGTTGACATTGTCCATGAAAGCGCGGATCAGGCCCTCATCCATTTTGCGGTAAAAGATAGCGGCATTGGCCTTTCGGACGAGCAAAAGGCGCGCCTGTTCAAGCCCTTTGAACAGGCCGACAGCAGCATAGCCTCGCGTTTTGGCGGAACCGGCCTCGGGCTTTCCATCAGTTGCAACCTGGTGAAAGGCATGGGCGGCTCCATAGCCATCGCCAGCGCCGAGGGCAAGGGGGCCGAGTTCAGCTTTGAACTGCTGTTCAAAAAGAGCGACCTTTTGCACGACTCTGTTCAGGAGTATGCTGCGGCCCGCCCACTGGAGTTGAGCGGCTCCCGTATTTTGCTGGTTGAAGATATTGAAGTGAACAGCATGATAGTGAAAGAACTGCTTTCTCCCACCGGAGTCGCCATAGATGTGGCAATAAACGGGCGTGAGGCGGTTGACCTGTTCGAGCAGTCGAAACCAGGCCATTACCAGTTGATTTTTATGGATATACAAATGCCTGTAATGGATGGCTACGAAGCCTCGGCCCTGATTCGCGCCCTGCCTTTCCCCCATGCCAGAGACATTCCGATTATCGCCATGACGGCAAACGCGTACAAAGAGGATGTGGCCCGCTCTTTTGCGAACGGTATGAACGGGCACCTTGGCAAGCCCATTGACGTTGCTGAACTGATGAAGTGTCTGGCAACCCATCTGCCAGGCCGTTCGCCGTCAGCATAACCACTGCCTGCTCCCCTGAAAAAAGACCGAGGACTCCTTCCTATGCCCTGTTTTGATCTCCTTGCCGTGCCTACTCCCTGCTTTGTGGTGAGCCGCGACCTGCTTGAGCGGAACCTGCGCATTCTGGCTGATGTGGCTTGCAGGGCGGAATGCCGCATACTGCTGGCCCAGAAGGCCTTTTCCATGTTTTATTTTTACCCGCTTATACGCGAATACCTGCATGGCTCCACAGCCAGCGGCCTGTATGAAGCGCGATTGGGCAAGGAAAAAATGGGCGGCGAAACACACGTTTTTTCCCCTGCCTACAAAGAGCGGGACATGGAAGCCATTCTTGCCCTTTGCGACCACCTTGTCTTCAATTCCTTCAACCAGTGGGAACGCTACAAAAAAGAGGCCCTGCACCAGGGCAAATCGTGCGGCCTGCGTATCAACCCCGAGCGCTCCACCCAGGATCACGCCCTTTACGACCCCTGCGCTCCGGGGTCGCGGCTGGGTATTGTGGCTGCCCAATTTTCAGGGAAAAACCTTGAAGGCATAGAGGGCTTACACTTCCATACCCTGTGCGAGCAAAATGCCGACGCCCTGGAGGTGACCCTTGAGGCTGTTGAAGAAAAATTCGGCGCGTACCTGCCCCAGATGCGGTGGGTCAATTTTGGCGGTGGTCACCACATAACCCGGGACGACTATGACCGGGAGCGTCTTATCCGCTGCGTGCGCGATTTTCAGCAAAAATACCGCGTGCGGGTGTATCTGGAGCCAGGTGAAGCCATTGCCCTGAATACGGGGTTTCTGGTGGCGGAGGTTGTGGATATTGTGGAGAATAACGGGCAGATAGCCATTCTGGATACCTCTGCGGCCTGCCACATGCCTGATGTGCTTGAAATGCCCTACAGGCCGCCCCTGTCCGGTTCCGGTCTGGCGGGCGAAAAGGCCCATACCTATGCGCTGGCAGGGCCGACCTGTCTGGCGGGCGACAGAATTGGCGACTATTCCTTTGACGAACCGCTGCGCATTGGCAGCCGTCTGGTTTTTGGCGATATGGCCATTTATTCCATGGTCAAGACCAATACCTTCAACGGCACCCCCCTGCCAGCCATTTACGCCTCGGAACAGGGGGGGCTGACGCCTGTGGCCGCCTTTGGCTACGGTGATTTCATGCGTCGGCTTTCATAGGGGCTGTTTGGCACGCCGCACCCTGCCCTGATCACAGGCGCATGACCGCGGCCCCGGCCAGCACAAGCAGCACGGAAACAAGGCGCGCGGGCGTTGCCCTTTCCTTCAGAAACAGTATGGCGAACAGCATACCAAAGACAACCGAGGTCTCCCGCAGGGCCGCCACCATGGCAATGGGCGCTTTGGTCATGCCCCACAGGGCAAGGCCGTAGGCCACAAGGCTGCATGTTCCCCCGAAAAGGCCATACTTCCAGCGCCGCTTCACATAGTGGAAATACCCCTGCCTGCGAACCATGATTGTGTACAGGGTGATGGGGAAAAAATTGCAGATATTCACCCAGCATATATAGGAAACAGCGTTTCCGGAATGCCGCACCCCATGCCCGTCCACCAGTGAATAGCCCATGATCACAAAGGCATTGGCAAGGGCAAACATGGTGGCCTGAAGGTTGAAGCTGCCCCGGCGAAGGGCATCGGTCGCAAGGATGAGCACGCCCGCACTCAGCAGGACAATACCGGCCCACCCGCTGCCGGGAAACACCTCGTGCAGAATGAACACGGAAAACAACCCGGTGAACAGGGGCGAGGCCCCGCGCATGATGGTGTAGGCGTAGCTGAGATCGGCCCCCCTGTAGGCATAGGCAATGAACAGATAGTAGAAGATATGAATGCACACCGTTGCCGCGATGAATATTCCGCATTCCGGAAGGGGCAGGGGCACAAAGGGAATGACGCACAGGGCCGTGAGTGCGCCGCCGCCTGTTTTCATGGCGGTTTCAATGAGCTTGTCGTCTCCGCCCTTGATAATGGCGTTCCAGACCGCGTGCAAAACAGCAGACCCGAGAACAACAAGGATGACAATAAGTTCCATGGCATCTGGCCCTGGCGTTTTCGTTACAGACCACGGCATGGTCAGCCCGCAGAGTGTCTTCCATGCCCTGTGCGGGCCGGGAGCCTGTTGTTCAGCGGTTTTCCCTGTGACACGCCTCTTCTGAAAACCCTTTACCGCAACGCGAAAGACAGGGCCGATCATATCAGTATGCAGGCCGGGGTCAAGCCCATTGCGCAATAATGCCTAGTTTGGTACGTATGACCCAAGGCCTGTTCCACCCTGCACCGAGGTTGTACATGAAAAAGCTGCTCCTTCTGTTTCTTGTTTCCCTTGTTTCCCTTGTCGCCGCAATGCCGGGCCAGCCCGCCTTTGCCGCTGTGCCCGCTGTGCCGGAAGGGTTTGTCATACTTGAGGTTACCGGCACCGACGTCAATATCCGGCCCATTCCCCACACCAGCCTGCCGCCCGTGGCCCAGGCCAACGAAGGGAACCTGTTCATTGCCGAGCAATGGCCCGTGGAAAACACCACCACAAATTCCCAATGGTACAGAATCGCCTTTGCCCTGAAAGAAGACGGCAGCATGGTGCCCTTTTCGGCCATGCACGAGGGGAAGGAAATATCTGTTTTCCCCTTTATCCATGCCTCTTTTGCCTCGATTTCCGCTGTGACACCCGAAGAATATGCCCGCGCCATAGCCATTCCCTACCGCAAGGGCTACAAAAACGCGCTTGGAACCAGCCTGCCCGATGTGGTTGCCAAATTCGGGCCAGGCGAGATCAAACGCACATTTAATGTTGAGGAAAACGAGTATTTTGGCCTTGGCAGTATCCTTGGTGCCAATGTTGCCCTGCCGGGGCTGAACGGGCTTTTGTTTGAATACCTGGACGCCCAGCACTCCCTTGAGGGCAAGCATTTCACCCTCTCAAAGCCCGGCTTTGTCTACGATGGCATTGCCATTGCCACCCCCGGCTTTGGCAGGGAAGAGGTGCGCAAACGGATGGAAAAGGAATCGCCGGGCGTGAAACCCGATATTTCCAAAGGTGAAGAAGGAGAACGCTGGTACTACGGCGCGGAAATGTGGAATTGCACCTTTATTTTTGATGAGCAGGGGCTGGTGAAGAGTTATGAATTCTATTTTGCCACCTGACAGGGGCTGTAGATGAAAACGCTGCTCCTTCTGTTTCTTGTTTCCCTTGCCGCCGCAATGCCGGGCCAGCCCGCCTTTGCCGCTGTGCCCGCTGTACCTGAAGGGTTTGTCAAACTTGAGGTACGCGGCACCGGCGTCAATATCCGGCTCATTCCCGACACCAGCGGACAGCCTGTGGCCCAGGCCAAGGCAGGTGACCTGTTCATTGCCGAGCCATGGCCCGTGGAAAACGCCGCCGACAATTCCCGGTGGTACAGAATCGCCTTTGCCCTGAAAGCAGACGGAAGCATGGCACCCCATACGGTCGTGGACGAGGGCCAGAACAGGGCTGTTTTCCCCTTTATCCATGCCTCTTTTGCCTCGATTTCCCCTGTGACGGCCGAAGAATATGCCCGCGCCAGCGCCCTTCCCTACCGCGAAGGCTTCAGCTACGACCTTGGAACCAGCCTGCCCGATCTGGTTGGCAAATTCGGCCCAGGCGAGGTCAGCCGCTCCTTTAATATGGAGGAGCTTCAGTCTTCCGGACTTTCCACTATGCTTTTCACCACCCTTGCCCTGCCAGGGCTGGACGGATTTTTGCTTGAACCCCTGGAAGGCCCCTACCGCATTATGGGCCAGCATTTCACCCTCACCAAACCCGGCGTTGTCTTCAGGGGCTTTGCCATTGCCACGCCCGGCTTTGGCAGGGAAGAGGTGCGCAAACAGATGGAAAAGGAATGGCCGGACAAGAAACCCGACATTTCCACGGGCGAGGAAGGAGAACGCTGGTACTACAGTGCGGAAATGTGGAATTGCACCTTTATTTTTGACGGGCAGGGGCTGGTGAAGCGTTTTGACTTCTTTTTCGACTTGTAGGGGCTGTTAGCAACGGAACAAGGCCATGCGCATACTCGTAGTGGATGATAACGGCCCGAGCCTGCAAAGCCTCTGCCTGGTTCTGAACGACCTGGGGCATGAGGCCGTGGGCTGTCAAGACCCGGCGGAAGCCCTTGAGCGTGCCCGGAAAGAAATATTTCCCCTTATCATCACCGACATCCGTATGCCGGGCCTTGACGGTCTGGAACTGCTCACCCTGCTCAAAACCAACACCGCCACCACGGGCATAGATGTTGTGCTCATCACCGGTCACGGCGACATGGCCACCGCCGTGGAAGCCCTGCGAAAGGGGGCCTACGACTACCTGAACAAACCCATCAACGCGCGCGAACTGGCCGCTGTTGTTGACCGCTGCGCCGAGAGGCAGTCGTTGCTTTTGGAAAACACGGCCCTGAAATCCAACCTTGAGCAGGAAGTGAGCCGGGTTGCGGGTTCCCTGCGGGAAGACCTGCAAAGCGTGCGCAACCGCCTGCGCGAGCTTGAGGGCATAGGCCATGTCATTGCCGAATCGCCCCAGGTGCAGCAACTCATGTCCGATGCCCTGATCATGCACGGCGACCCTTCGGTGCCCGTGCTTCTGGAGGGGGAAACCGGCACAGGCAAGGAAATTTTCGCCCGGGTCATTCATTTTGGCGACGAGGACAACGCAGAGCCCTTCATTGCCATCAACTGTTCAGCCATTCCGCACGAACTGTTTGAAAGCGAACTTTTCGGGTATGAATCCGGGGCCTTTACCGGTGGCCGGGCCGAGGGGGCCTCGGGCAAGCTGGAACAGGCTGGCAAGGGCACCCTCTTTCTGGACGAGGTGGCGGAAATGCCCATCACCTTGCAGCCCAAACTGCTGCGCGTGCTGGAAGAACGCAGCTTCTACCGCGTGGGCGGGGTGAAAAAACGGAAGTTCAATGCCCGCATTGTCTGCGCGGGCAACAGAAACATGGAAGACATGGTGGAGCGCGGCCAGTTCAGGCGCGACCTGTACCACCGGCTTCGGGTCGGGCATATTCTCATACCGCCCCTGCGGGAAAGGCCCGAAGACATCATTGCCATGGCCAACCACTTTTTGCAGCGGGAAACACAGCGCAAAAAAAAGAACTTCGCGGGCCTTGACGAGCGCACCCGCGACATTCTGCTGCGCTACCCCTGGCCGGGAAATGTGCGCGAGCTGGAAAACACCATTGAGCGTGCCGTGCTTCTGTATAATGGCGATCGGCTCATGCCCGCCCATGTGCATTTTCTGGAAAACCTGACCAGAAGCGGCCCCCTGCCCCCTGCCCGGCCTGTTCCCGCTCAGGCGGTTCCCCTGCAACCCGGCCTGCCCAAAGAGGCTGCCGCCGCATCCCTGCCTTCAAGAGCCGCACCCCTTACGGAAAGGCCTGTTCCGCCCCCTCTTCCGGCAGGGCTTCTCGCCTTTTCCCTTGCCGACAACACCGTTCAACTGCCCGACAACCCCTTTTCCCTGGACCATCTTGAAAATGCCGTTGTTGCCGCCGCCCTTGCCCGCTTTGACGGAAACAAGAGCAAGGCCGCGCTCTTTCTGGGCATATCACGCTTTGCCCTGCACAGACGGGTTCAAAGCATGGAAAAAGAATAGCCGCCCCAATGGTACCCAAACCCCTGCCCTTTCTGCTCCGTTTCTTTTTTTTCTGCCTGTGCTTCGCCCTTGTGACCTCGAGCGGCCTTCGTTTTTTCACCCCCGACCCCCTGCCCGCCATTCTGCAATGGCCTGTTTCCCCGGCCCTGCTTGACGACAGGGGCACCCTTGTTCACGCCCGGCTTTCGGCTGACGAGGAATGGTGCCTGCCCGTGCCCCTTGAGGAAATGGGCCGCTGGCTTCCGCTGGTGCTGGTGGCTGTGGAAGACCGGCGGTTTTATTCCCACAGGGGGGTGGATGCCCTCTCCATTGCCCGCGCGGCAACCATGAATGCCGTGCAGGGCCGGGTTGTTTCCGGGGCTTCCACCATCACCAGCCAGCTTGTGCGCCTGAGCCGCCCCCGTGCCCGTACCCTGGCCGCCAAATTCGCGGAATTTGCCGGGGCCATGAAGGTGGAACAGCATCTGGGCAAAAACGAAATTCTGGAACTCTACCTGAACCGCGCCCCCTTTGGCGGCCCCATTCGCGGGGTCGAGGCAGCCAGCCGCCTCTATTTCGGCAAGCGGGCCTGCGACCTTTCCCTTGGCGAAGCCTCCCTGCTTGTGGGCATGCTCAAGGGCCCCACTGCCTACAGGCCGGACAAATACCCCCAAAGAGCCCTTGACCGGCGGCAGTTCATCATTGCCGCCGCAGCGCGGCAGACCGGCTTTTCGCCTGACCTTACCCGCCTCGCGCTGAACGAGCCCCTGCCCCGCTATAAAAGTACCATGCCCGCCCTGGCCCGCCATTTTTCCGATCTCGCCTTTGGCGCGGTTTTTGGCCCCCGCTACGGCAGGCAACCGGGGTCGCCCGCTTCCGGTGCCACGGTTTCAGGGGAACAAACACCCCTGTTCCGTCATGCCCGAAAGCCGCTTGCGGCAACCGGGCACAGCCCTCTTCCCGAAGGCGGGCAACCCTTTTCTTCCGGGGTGGTGCAGAGCAGCCTCAGTATGCGTTTGCAGGAACTGCTTGAGCAGACCCTGAGCCGGCAACTGGCCCGCAGCCCGCTGGAAATAACCGCGGCAGGCGTCATTGTGCGCAATTCCACGGCTGAAATCGTGGCCTATGTGGGCAATGCCCGCTTTGACCCGGTTATGGCCTCGGAATGGGTGGACTGCGCCCTTGCGCCCCGCTCGCCCGGTTCGGCCCTGAAGCCCTTTGTCTACACCGCGGCCATGCAGGAGGGGCTTGTTGTGCCCTCCACCCTTCTGGCAGACACCCCCCTGCGCCTTGGCGGCATGGCCCCGCGCAATTTCGACCAGACCTACCGTGGCCCGGTTTCCGCCAGCTATGCCCTTGCCAATTCCCTGAATGTGCCTGCGGTCAGGGTGCAGCGGCTGCTGGGGGTTGTGCAGACCCTGCACCTTTTGCAAAGCGCCGGGTTCGCCCATCTGCGCGACACAGGCACCCACGGCGATTCCCTTGTGCTTGGCGCGGGCGAGGTTACCCTGCTGGAACTGGCCCGCGCCTATACCATGCTGGCAAACCTCGGTCTGGACAGACCCCTGACCCCGGTGCAGAACCGCCGCACTGTGCGGGCCAACCCGCACGCCACGGTTACCGCCCCCCTGTATGGACAGGACAGACGCCGCGTGTTTTCCACGGCCTCGGCCTTTCTGGCGTCGGACATTCTGAAAGACAACACCCGCCTGCCCTTTGTGACCCAGCTTACCCAGGCCCGGGAGCAAAGCCCCCTGGCCTTCAAGACCGGAACCTCCTTTGGCCTGCGCGACGCCTGGACTTGCGCCTGGTTCCCCGGTTATACGGTTGCCCTATGGTTTGGCAGGGCCGACGGGGGCGCCGACCCCTCCCTTGTGGGCCTTCGGCTGGCCGCGCCTGCGGCCCTGCATATTGCCCGCGTTCTGGCCCTGGAAACCGCGCCCGACCAGCGCTGGTATACCCCGCCCCCGATCTTCGGGCCGGAACGCCCCCACGGGCCGGGAGAAACCGGAGGGGTAAGCGCAATGCGGCTTTGCGCCCTTTCCGGGGCCGCGCCCTCGCCCCTGTGCCCGGTAACCACCGAGCAGTGGATAATTCCCTCCGTGTTCCGCACCACGCCCTGCACCCTGCACGCCCTGCGTGACAACAGAATTACCGTGATCTGGCCCCCGGAACTGGAAGATTTTGAAAAACGCCGCCGCGCCGGAAACGACTACAGCAGGCCGCCCCTTATTTCCTCGCCAATACCGGGAACAGAATACATTCTCACCCCCGGCGCGCGGGAGGAACCCCTTCCCCTGAAGGCCGAAGGGGTTGCCTACCCTGTGCACTGGTTCGCGGGCACCCGATACCTCGGCGTGCAGACCTCGCCCGACGCCCCCCTGTTCTGGCAGCCGAAACAGGGAACCCACACCCTTTCCCTGCTCGATGCCGAGGAAAAAACCGCCAGAGCCGATGTGAGGGTCATTGATGCTGCGGCCCTGCGAGACGATCTTCTGTAGGGCCTGTTGACACAACGGTCTTTTTGCCCTCTGGCTGCGTTGGAAAGCATTTTTATTCCAGTTGAGTACCGCAAAAGTACACTCCTTCCATAAAAATGCTTTCCGCCTTGCCAGAGAACAAAAATCCTCGTTGTGTCAACAGGCCCTAAGCGAGCCCTCTCTGCTCAGGGGGTGGAACTCTTGCAAAATTTGCCAAATTGCGCCAAGGTAACGCTTGATCGGCTGTCAGCGTTGCCCTGTCTTTGCGCTGCCCTGTCTGATCGCAACCATTGTGAATTACCCGATTTCAGGAGACATAATGTCGAACGAAGATATCCTGGCAAAAATGGAAGGCCCGAAAAAAACCGCCATTCTCCTGCTGGCCCTTGGCGAACAATTTGCGTCCGAGGTCTTCAAGCGGATGGAGCGTCAGGAGTTGGCCACTGTTTCCAGGGCCATGGTCGAGCTTGACACCGTGCCCAAAGAGGTGGTGGAAGCGGTACTGCGCGAATATTACCACACCATGGTCACCGGGCGCGAAACCATCAGGGGCGGGCAGGATGCGGTAAAACGCCTGCTTTTGCCAAACCTTGATTCGGAAACAGCGAAATATATCAGCGATACCCTGAGCCTTGACGCAGGCCCGGTGCCCTTCAAGGATATAGGCAAGGTCAGCCCGAAAATTCTGGCCCAGATTCTGCGAAACGAACACCCCCAAACCCTGGCCCTCATCGTGGGCAACCTTCCCTCGGAAGCGGGCGCACAGCTTCTGACCAACCTGCCCTCCGGAGTACGCACGGAAATTTTGATGCGCCTTGCCAACCTTGAGGCCGTGCCCGAAGAAATGCTGCTGGCTGTGGACAGGGTTCTGCAAAGCCAGCTCATTGCCATGGGCGGCAAGGAAGGCAAAAAGGTGGGCGGCATTCAGGCTGTTGCGGAAATACTGAACGCGGTTGACCGCTCGACCGAAGAAGAGGTGCTTGCGGAAATTGAAGAAGATCAGCCCGGCATGGCCGATGAAATACGCAACCTCATGTTCGTGTTTGAAGACGTGAAAAACCTTGATGACAGAAGCATACGCGAACTCCTGAAGGAAATTTCCAACGAAGACCTCTCCATGGCCCTGCGCGGCGCAAAGGAAGAGATGAAGGAACTTATCTTCAAGAACATGTCCGAGCGCGCGGCCAACATGATTCGCGAAGACCTTGAAATCATGGGGCCGACCCGGCTTTCCGACGTGGAAGTGGCCCAGCAGAACATTGTCAAGATTGTGCGCAGGCTTGAATCGGAAGGCCGCGTTGTGGTAAGCCGCGGAGGCGGAGATGTCTTCGTCTGATGACCTCGACCTCCCTTTCCGCCCGGCGGAAACCTCTTCCTCCGAAACCGAAGCCTGGGGCACGGTGTTCACCCCCCATGGCGAAAAAAACCTGAAAGCCATAGAGCGCACCGCCAATATCCAGTGGACCCGCGAAGAGGTGGAAGACTACCTTGCCCGGGTCAGGGAACGGGCCACGGAAATGGCGGAAAAAATTATAAACGACGCCAAGGCCCTTCACGAAAAGGCAAGGGCCGAGGCGGCCACCCTTGTGGAAAACACCCAGCAATCCATTCTGGCCCAGGGCGAAGAGGCCAGAAAGGAGGGGTATGAGGCTGGTCATGCCGAAGGGTACGCCAAAGGCGAGGCCGAGGCCAACGCAGAGCTTGAGCAGTTGCGCTCGGGCATGGCCGATTCGGTTTCAGCCGTTCTTTCGGCCATAGAAGGGCAATGCTCGCAAATATTCACCCGCTGGCGCGAGGATATTCTGGAAGTGGGCCTGCTTGCCATTGAAAAAATGGCTGCGGCCCATGTTTCCGAGGCACGGGCCGAAACCCTTGCCAACCTTTTCACCGGGGCGGTGAAAACCCTTGAAAGAAGCACCTCCTTCACCATTGTTGTGAACCCCGAAGACGAGCCTGTCATTAACGACATTGTCGGGGCAACAAAGGAAAAATACCCGGATGTGGCCCGCTGGAACGTGAAGAGCGACGTGGCCATTTCCCCTGGCGGGCTTGTTGTGGAAACGGAATCTTCCCTGGCCGCCTCTCTGGCCGAAAGCAGGCAGGCGGCAGTTGAAACCATTCTCTCCGGGCTTTCCCTGCCCGCAGAACCCTAGCCCTTGTGCCCTTTGTTGTTCATGCCATAACCAGGATTGCCCGCTACCCCTCATGAGCGAACCGAAAACCATTGCCCGGCTGCTGGAAAATGTCCAGCCGGTTGTCAGCTTTGGCAAGGTCACAAAAATAGTGGGCCTTGTGGCCGAAGGCTGCGGCATTAAGGCCCCCCTTGGCACCCTTTGCCACATTCTGCCCGACAATGGCGGGGCGGCCTCACCCGCAACCATACTGGCCGGATGCGTTCTCGGCAGTTCCGGGCTTCCGGGGCAGGGAAGCTCCCCGACCG
>JGI994J12354_10003584_pt1 | contig 14413 bp, 21 predicted proteins | sample IntmicLarv3ML3BL_FD_12354 | JGI IMG/M metagenome (IMG submission 12354)
TTTTACATGCTACATCATCAACTAATGCTAATATATTGGATTATTGTATAAAGGAAATAAGAAAACAGGGATATGAATTTAAAACTTTAGATGAATTTGAAAGATAACATTGACTTTTGCACTAAAAAATAATAAAATGGCGTAGGGGTAATAAAAATGCCAAAAGTTGATGATTTTAAATTGGTTAATAAAGAACAACTAAAGCCAGACATATTTAAGTTTAGTGTAGAAGCGAATAGTATTGCAGAAGAGGCCAAACCAGGGCAATTCTTAGAAATAAGAGTAAGCCGTGGGTTTGAGCCTTTTTTACGAAGACCAATAAGTATATATAATGTTGATGGAAGTATTGTAGAATTCATTTTTCAAGTAAAGGGAAATGGTACAGAGATTTTAGCAAAAAAAGAAGTTGGTGAATATATAGATATAATTGGACCTTTAGGATGGGGAACATTTAAATATGAAGGTTATAAAGATATATCAATAATAGGTGGAGGAATTGGTACTTTTCCTCTTCATGAACTTGCAAAAAATGCTAAGAAAAATTCTAATGTAAATATATATTTAGGATTTAGAAACAAAGATTTAGTAGTATTAGAAGATGAATTTAAAGCTGTTAGCAATAATTTAACAATAACAACAGATGATGGTAGTTATGGAAAAAGCGGATTTGCTATAAATTATTTGAAAGAAGACATTAATAATAAAAAACCAGAGCTAATATGTGCATGTGGACCACTACCAATGTTAAAAGGTGTAAAAGAACTTGCAAAAGAAATGAACATACCTTGCCAAGTATCACTTGAAGAAAGAATGGGATGTGGATTAGGTGCATGTCTTGGATGTGCTGTAAAAGTAACAGATGAAGACACATATAAACATGTTTGTAAAGAAGGTCCAGTATTTTTATCTACGGAGGTGGAATTTTAATGAATACAGAAATAAATTTAGCAGGAATTAAAATGAAAAACCCAGTAACAGTTGCATCAGGAACATTCGGATATGGTAGAGAGTTTGCTCAATTTATAGATTTAAGTAAACTTGGTGGAATAGTAACAAAAGGGACATATTTAAAACCTAGAGCTGGTAATAAACCACCAAGAATATGTGAAACAGCATCTCGGAATGTTAAATGCCATAGGACTTCAAAATCCAGGAATAGAACATTTTATGGAATATGATTTACCTTGGTTAAAAAATCAAAATACAGCAATTATAGTAAATGCAGGTGGAAGTTCAATAGACGATTATGTAGAAATTTGTAAGGTAATAAATACTTTAGATGTTGATGGTGTGGAATTGAACGTATCTTGTCCAAATGTCAAAGCGGGATGTATGTCATTAGGAGCATCAACAGAGGGAATAAAAGAGGTTACAAGTAAAGTAAGAAAAGTATTAGACAAACCACTTATAGTAAAATTAACACCAAATGTCACAGACATAGCAGAAATGGCAAAAGCTGCAGAAGATGCTGGAGCAGATGCAGTTTCTGCAGTAAATACATTTATGGCAATGAAGATAGACATAGATAAAAGAAAACCAATTTTAGCTAATAATACAGGAGGATTATCAGGTCCTGCAATAAAGCCAATTGCAGTTAGAATGGTTTATCAAATTGCGCAAGCTGTTAAAATTCCAGTACTAGGAATGGGTGGTATAGTTACAGGTGATGATGCAATAGAATTTATGCTAGCAGGAGCAACTGCTATATCAATTGGATGTGGAAATTTTATAGACCCATATACATCTATAAAAACAGTTGATGGAATTGAAGAATATATGAAAAAGCATAATATAGAAGACTTGAAATCAATAATTGGAAGTGTGGAGATGAATTAACAATGGACATGAAAAAACAAATTGCAGAAAAAATTGCAAATATTTTGAATTTAGAAAGTGTTGAACTTGAGGTTCCACCTAATTTATCAATGGGAGATTATTCACTCCCTTGTTTTCCGTTTGCAAAAGAATTAAGAAAGGCACCTATGCAAATTGCTGAAGATATAAAGGGTAAATTAGAATTAGATATAATAGAAAAAGTAGAAGTAGTAGCAGGTTATTTAAATATATTTGTAAAAAAAGAAGATTTTGTTTCAAATATATTAGAAAAAATAAATGAAGATTATGGTTCTACATTTGAAGGAGAAGGAAAAAGAGCCTTAGTAGAACACACAAGTATTAATCCAAATGCTTCTCCACATGTTGGGCGTGCTAGAAACGCTTTAATTGGGGATAGCATAACAAGACTATTAAAGTTTAATAAATATGATGTAGAAGTGCATTATTTTGTTAATGATATTGGCAAGCAAATTTCTATGTTACTTGTTGGGACAAAAGAAGTGAAAGAAGTAACATTTGAAAATTTATTAAATATTTATGTAGATATTAACAGAAGAGTAAAAGAAGACCCTGAACTTGAAAAAGAGGTTTTTGAAAATCTAAGTAAATTAGAAAGTGGAGATAAAGAAACTATAGCTAAGTTTAGAAATATAGTAGAAATTTGTATTAATGGGCAAAAAGCTATATTTGAAGCAATAGGAATTAATTATGACTTTTATGATTATGAATCAGACTTTATTGTAAATGGTGATACAAACAAAATATTGGAAAAACTAAAAGAATCAGGTAGATTGTTTGAAGCAGAAGATGGAAGACTTGTATTAAATCAAGAAGAATATAATATTCCAATAGAATCGAAAGTATTGGTTTTAACAAGAGGAGATAAAACTTCACTTTATCCATTAAGAGATATTGCATATAGCATACATAAAATGAAGAGAGGTGCAGACAAAAATATAATAGTACTTGGTGAAGACCAAAAATTATATTATAAACAAATTCAATCTTCACTAGATTTATTAGGTCATTCTTCAGCAGATGTAATTCATTATTCATTTGTATTATTACCAGAAGGAAAGATGTCTACAAGGAATGGAACAGTTGTATTACTGGAAGATTTCATGAGTGAAATTTTAGAAAAAGTTAAAACAGAATTACAAAATAGAAGTGGTGAAGTAGATATAGAAAAAGCAAAATCAATTGCATATGGAGCAGTAAAATATACAATTCTAAAATGTTCAAATGAAAAAAATGTTATATTTGATTTAGATACTGCATTAAGTTTTGAAGGTGATACGAGTTTATATATTCAATATAACTATGCACGTATATGCTCAATATTATCAAAGGCAAAATCTTCTCATGATAAAAATTATGCTTTATTAAAAGAAGATTTAGAGATAGAGTTGATACAAAAATTAGGTAACTTTCCTAATATAATAAAAAGAGCAATGGAAGCGTTAAGTCCAAATATAATTGCAAACTATGTATATGACCTAGCGAAAACATTTGGAAGTTATTATCATGATTTTAATATTTTAAATATAGAAGATGAAGACCTAAAAAACATGAGATTATTACTAATTGAAAAAATACAAATAGTAATTAAAAACTCATTAGATTTATTAGGAATAGACGTAGTGGAAACAATTTAGGAAGTAGGTGAAAACATATGACAGAAAGAGCATATATGAATTCTGAAGAAATGTTGAAGTATTTAGAAATTCTAAATACTAAAATGAAAGAAAAGAATATATTTGGTGAAATAAGTTTAGTTGGTGGAGCTGTTATGTGCCTTTGCTATAAGTCAAGAGAAGTAACTAAAGATATAGATGCTATTTTCGAACCTAAAACTTTAATATATGATTGCATTAAGCAAACAGCAAATGATTTAGAAATTTCTGAGGATTGGTTGAATGACAGTGTAAAAGGATTTTTATCAGAGAAAGCAGAATTTACAGAATATTTAAAATTATCTAATTTAACAATAAATGTTGCAAGTCCTGAATATATGCTGGCAATGAAATGCTTATCTTCAAGAGTAGACAATCAAAATGAGGTGGCTGATATTAAATATTTGATTAAATTATTAGAATTAAAAACTTATGAAGAAGTAGAAAATTTGATACTTAAATATTATCCTGCAGATAGATTTTTAGTGAAAACTAAATATTTAATAATGGAGGTGTTGGAGGATGTATACACTTAAAGAACATATGGAAAGTTGGTATAAAGAAAAAGATTATAGTTGGACTAGCTTTTGGCTTATGTTTGGAACTTTTTTAGATAGGTTTTATGCAAATAAAGATGTGAAAATGATTGAAGAAGAGCCATTTGAAAATATAAATGTTAGCAAAGAAATTAGAGCTTTTGTATCTGCTAGTGTAGATTATTTGTCAAATAGTATAGAGGCAGTTACTCCAGCATGGACTAAGAAAAAAGAAGCTAAACTAGAAGAGCCATTTTTCCCAAGTAATTTAAAAGGAGAAATAAGAGCAGTAATGCTAATAGAATCTCCAATTGAATTTAAAACTAGGAATATATATGTGCTAGGAAATGTATTAAGTAGGTGTTGAAAGGGGAAGAAAATGAAAAACATAGTTGATGTATTAAACGAAAAAATTAAGGAGATGAAGAGTCCAATAGTTGTTGGACTAGACCCAGTAATAGGTGAAATACCAAATTGCTACAAAGAAAAATACAAAAATGAAGCAGACAAATTCAAAGCAATAGGAGAAATATTATTTGATTTCAATAAAGATATTATTGATGCAGTATATAATATAGTTCCAGCAGTAAAACCACAAAATGCATTTTATGAGATGTATGGTTCAGAAGGTGTTAAAGCATTTGAAAGAACAATAAAATATGCCAAATCTAAAGGGCTAATAGTAATAGATGATGCAAAAAGAAATGATATAGGAAATACAGGAGCAGTTTATGCAAAAGGACATTTAGGAACAGTAGATATTGGAAACAATGAAGAAGCAACAGCTTTTAACGCAGACTTTTTAACAGTTTCACCATACTTAGGTGGAGACAGTTTAGACCCATTTGTAGATGAATGTATAAAACATAATAAAGGTGTATTTATATTAGTAAAAACATCTAATCCATCAAGTGGAGATATTCAAGATAGAGTTACTGAATCAGGTGAAAAAATATATGAAGTAGTTGCAAAATATATAGCAAAACAAACAGAAAAATTTGAAACAGAAAGTGGATATTGTCCAATTGGAGCAGTAGTTGGAGCAACATACCCAGAACAAGCTACAGAATTAAGAAAAATAATGCCTAAAAATATATTCTTAGTTCCAGGTTATGGAGCACAAGGAGCAACAGCTAAAGACATATGTAATGCATTTAATGAAGATGGACTTGGGGCGGTTGTAAATTCATCAAGAGGAATTATTTTTGCATATAAGAAAAAATATGATAAAGAAACATGTACAAGAGAACAATATATGGAAACAGTAAAAGTGGCAACAGAATTAATGAAAAATGATATTGTTAATGCACTAATAGCTGAAAATAAAAAAATATAATATATAAAAATTGAAGAATTGGGCAAACGGATAGGTCTCCATTGCCTATTTTTGTGAGAGGTATTTTATGAAGAATGTATTGAATTGTACACAGTTTACAAAAGAAGAATTAGAAGAAATATTATCTTTAGCAAGTGAAATAAAAAAAGACCCTAAAAAATATAGTGAACATTTAAATGGCAAAATAGTAGCAACATTATTTTATGAGCCAAGTACAAGAACAAGATTATCATTTGAATCTGCAACACAGAGATTAGGTGGATATATAATAAGCACAGAAAATGCAAAAGAAATGTCTTCTTCTGTAAAAGGAGAAACATTAACAGATACAATAAGAGTGCTAAATGGTTATTCAGATGTAATAGTTATGAGACATTCAGAAGATAATTCTTCTGAAGTTGCAGCAAGTGTAGCAACAGTTCCAATAATAAATGCTGGAGCAGGAAAAGGTGAACATCCAACACAAGCATTGTTAGACATTTTTACTATTAGAGAGAAAAAAGGTACTTTAGATAATTTGAAAGTAGCAGTAATAGGAGATTTACTTCATGGAAGAACAATAAATTCATTGGTGAAGATATTATCTATATATGATAATGTTACTGTGTACGGGTTAAGTAGAAGTTCTTTAAAAATAGCAAAAGAAACTTTAGAATATATAAAAGGTAAAAATATAAAATATATTGAATGTTCATCATTTGAAGAAATACCAAAAAACACAGATGTTCTATACAATACAAGAACACAATTAGAAAGATTTTCAGAATTTGAATCTAAAGAAGAAGAATATATAATTGATAAAGCATTGTTAGACACCTTCTCAAAAGATTCTATTGTTTTACATCCATTGCCAAGAAATAAAGAAATAGCAGTAGATGTGGATAATGACCCACGTGCATTATTTTTTGAACAGGCACATAATGGAGTATTTATAAGAATGGCATTGTTGATTAAAGTATTTGAGTAAAATCGTTAAGAGAGGAATAAGTACATTAGAGTACTTATTCTTTTTTTATATACATATATATTAACTATGAATAATTTTTTAGAAATTCCAAAAGAAATCATATCAAAAGAGCCTAAACTTACTATTGTAGGTTTTAATCAAATGCTTATTGAAAATTACAAAGGCATTTTAGAATATGAAGATTTTATTATTAGAATAAGTACAGAAATTGGTATTATTTATATTAATGGGTTAGAACTAAATTTAAATCAAATTACTGGTGATGATATTATGGTCACTGGAAAAATTGAAGGGATAGAATTGGAGAAAACATGTTAATTAAAATATTGTTAAGTTACATATTACGGTTATGTAAGTATTGAGGTAGAAGGATATTTTGTAGAAAGATTTATAAATATTTGTATAAGTAAGAAGATTTTTTTGATAAACATGAAAAGAAAAAGGTCTACAATTATTACTGCAAGCGTTTCTGTTAAAGACTTTAAAAGGATAAAAGAAGTACTAAAAATTACAAAGTGTAAAGCAAAAATAACAAAAAAGGTAGGAATGCCTTTCTTTTTTGATAGACATAAGAAAAGAAAAATGTTTTTAATATTTTTATTACTAATATTTTTATTAATTTTCATATCTTCAATGTTTGTATGGAATGTAGAGATAAAATCTTTAGGAAATGTTCCATTCGATGTTCCACAAACTGAAATTCTAGAAAGTCTGAGAGAAGCGGGATTGGAAACAGGTAAGTTTAAACATAGCATTAATATAAGTGAAGTAATAAATGAAATTAGACTTAAAAGAGATGACATAGCGTGGGTTGGTGTGAGTATAAAGGGTACAAATGCAGTGGTGGAAATTGTAAAAAGAGAAGCAAAACCACAAGTGTTAAACATAAATCAGGTATGTAATATTGTGTCAAATAAAACTGGAATAATTACGAAAATAGTAGTAAGAGATGGAACTGCAGCAGTAAAAATAGGAGATATAATTCAAGAAGGTACAATATTGGTTTCAGCAATAATAGAAGGAAAATACACAGAACCAAGATATGTGCATGCAGATGCAGAGATAGAAGCAAAAGTTTGGTATAGTGCGAGGGAAAAAATATATTTAAACCAAGCCTTGAAAGTGAAGACAGGAGCGGAAGAGAGAAAATTTAGTCTAAATATGAATGATTTTAAAATTAATTTGTATAAAACAGTTACAAAGTTTGAAACTTATGATACAATACTAGAAGAAAAAAAGTTAAAAATATTTAATAATTTTTATTTACCAATAACAATAGAAACAAGGATAAACTATGAAATAACAGACGAAAATAAAACATATAGCCTTGCTGAAGCAAAGGAAATAGGGGTAGAGAATTTAAGGAAGACCTTAATCGAAAAAATAGAAAAAGAAGAAAATATAGTAAATACCCAAGTAAATTATTTTGAAGGCGAGGGATATGTTGAAGTTGAGTTAATATATGAAGTGCTAGAAATGATTGGTGAAAAACAAATGATTTAAGGGAGGTACATATGGCGGAAAAACATCTGAAAATATATAAAGAAGATAAAACATTTTTTTCAAAATTATCTAATTCACTAAGTAAGCTATTGATACCAACAAAACTAGGATTTAACAGTGTAATGATATCAATGAAAAGAAGTAATATGTTAAAAGCTTTTACAGCATCACAAGAGGAAAAATATGAAGATTGTTATTCATTATATTTAGAGTCAATAGATAGGTATATAATGGATTCTGTTTATAAAAAGGTTAAAAAAGGAATAGCATCAGAATTTGAAGTAAATGCAATGTCTAAATATTATACAATAGTGAATTTGAAAGAAAGCGAATATATTGAATATAAATATCAAAAACAAAAATATCTTATTGAGTTAGATTATCAGACAGTATTGGCAAGTGACAAGTTTAAATTAATTGAAACATATAAAGAATTCTATGTAGATAAAATGGATTTCTTATATAAAGGATTATTAAAACATTATTCTGTGCAATTAGCAGATACATTAAATGGTAATAAAGGACAAAAAGAATTGACCTATGATAAAGTATTTATTGCTTTAAATGAGTATATAGAAAATATATTGCCACATAAATTAAAAAAAGATAAAAAAGATGAATACAAAGAAATAATAGAATCTTATGATATTTTAACTAAATATAAAGAAGAGAATCTTACAAAATTGGAATATATAGAAAAAAGCATGATTTTACTTGGCATAAGCAGAAACCTATTTGCACATAGTCTTCCACTTATTGCAGCAGAACAATGCTATATTCAATTAATAAAAGAGTTAAGAAAATTGACATCAAGAGGAAGTAAAGAAGCATATAAAATGTTGATTAGATTAATAGAAGATTATAATGTTAAACTGTTGTCAACAAAAGTATATTGGGACAATGATAGTATAAGGGAAGAGTATAAGCAGTTTTGGGACAAGCTTAAAGAAATTGAGAAATTAAAAGAAAAAAATGAAACAGTATATAATAAACTCAAAGAAACTTTATTTATAAAATATGATTTAATGTTATTAGACAGAAGTAAGAATAACTATAATGACATAAAGAAATTTTACAAAAGAAAATTAGTAGAATTTGGAGTAATGAGAAAACTCAAAAATAAATGCAAAACAGGGGGGCCATATGCAAAACATAGAATTGTTGTGGAAAAACCTAAAGCCAAGCCAAGAGCAAAAAAAACAACTACAAAAACAAGTAAAACTACTACTAAAAAAGTGTTACCAAAAAGAAGCACTAAAAAAGAATCTTGAAATTAGTATAACATTAACAGATGAGGAATATATTCAGTCAATTAATAAAGAATATAGAAACATAGATAAACCAACAGATGTACTATCATTTCCAATGTTTGAGCAAGGTGAATTTCATGAATATATTCTAGGAGACATTATAATTTGTATTCCAATAATAGAAAATCAAGCGAAAGAATATGGACATAGCTTTGAAAGAGAATTATCATATATGTTAGTACATGGTTTTTATCACTTGATGGGATATGACCATGAAACAGAAGAAGAGAAGAAAATAATGCGAGAAAAAGAAGAAGAAATATTAGCAGAGGTAGAATATGAAGAATAAAAACTTTTTTGAGGCACTAAAACATGCAGCAGAAGGAATTTTAACAGGGTTTAAAACACAGTGGAATATAAAAACACAAATATTAATAGCAATTATGGTAATAATTGCAGGAATGATTTTAAAATTAACCAAAATAGAGATGTTGTTCGTAGTATTTGCGATAGCATTAGTATTAATTGCTGAAATGTTAAACACAGCAATAGAGTCAGTAGTAGATTTAGTAACAGAAGAATTTAAAGAAAAAGCTAAAGTAGCTAAAGATGTAGGAGCAGGAGCGGTGTTAATAGCATCAATAAATGCAATAATTGTAGCAATAATCATAATATTTATTTAAAAGGAGAAACAAATGAAAGAAGAAATGAAAGAAAAAAAAGTACCAGGACCAAAGGCACCAAAACCAAAAGATAAAAAAAGTATAGTAATTATAATGATATTATTAATAATCATCTTTGTAGCAGCAACTATATATGTGTTAAAAATGATTGGAAATTCTCAAGAAGAAAATACTAATACTGCAAATGTGGTAACTATAGTGGAAATAGCGCCGGAGCCAATAAAAACAGTACAAACATTTACAGGAGAAGATAGACCAATAGCAGTGATGATAGATAATCATGAAGATGCGTGGCCACAAGCAGCATTAAATGAAGCATATGCAGTTTATGAAATAATAGTAGAAGGTGGAGAAACAAGGTTAATGGCTGTATTTAAAGGAAAAGATATAGCTCAAATTGGACCAATAAGAAGTTCAAGGCACTATTTCTTAGATTATGCATTAGAAAATGATGCAATATATGTTCACTATGGATGGAGCCCTAAAGCAGAAAGTGACATATATTATTTAGATGTAAACAATGTAAATGGAATGATTGCAAGTGCATCTTCTTTTCCAAGGTCATATGATAAAGAGTCTCCACATGATGTAGTAACAACAACAGGAACTATTCTACAAATAGCACAAAATTTTGAATATGCCACAACATCAACTAAAAAGTCTGTATTAAATTATGTGGTAGATGAAGTGAATTTAGAAGATGGAATAGTTGCAAATGAAGTATATATTCCATATTCATATCTTCAAGATGTAAGCTATACATATAATGAAGAAACTATGAGATATACTAGATATGCAAGAGGAGAACTTCAAACAGATTGGGTTACAGGAGAAGCTATAACTACAAAAAATATAATAATAACATTTGTATCAAACTGGACATTAGATGATGGAGAAGGGAAATCAAGACAAGACATTTCTAATGTAGGGGTTAGAGAAGGTTATTATATTACAAATGGAAAAGCAATAGAAATAACTTGTGAAAAAGATGCTAGAACACTACAAACTGTATACAGAGATTTAGAAGGAAATGAAATAGAAGTAAATGATGGAAATACATTTTTCCAAATTTGTCCACTAAACGCATTAGTAACCATAGAATGAGTGTAATTATTTATAGGGTATAAAAAATTTCTTCTAGCAAATGTAGCACTGATGTCTTTGTCGACAACTTCGAAGGAGTACTCTAAAAAATATTATATATTATTTACAAGTTTTTACAAAATATTTAAAGGAGATATATTAAAATGGATTCTACATTCAAGTCTGGATTTGTATCTATAATAGGAAGAACTAATGTAGGTAAATCTACATTAATAAATGCTATTACAGGAGAGAAAGTAGCAATAGCAACACCAAAAACACAAACAACAAGAACAGCAATAAAAGCAATAATAAATAGAGAAAACTCACAAATAATATTTATAGATACCCCAGGAATTCACAAAGCAAAAACAAAGCTAAATAAGGCAATGATAGACATAGCATATAAAACATCAAAAGATGTAGATGTAATTTTATTTATTGTAGAAACAAATAAATATGATTTTGAAATACTAGATAAAATAAAAGATTCAAAAAAGCCAATAATACTAATAATAAATAAAGTGGATTTAATAAAAAAAGAAGAATTATTAGAAGTAATTGCAAAATATAATGAACAGTGTGAATTTGCAGGTATAATTCCAATATCAGCAATGAAAAGTGAAGGTATAGAAGAAGTAATAGTTGAAATTGAAAATTTACTAAAACCTGGACCAAAGTATTATGAAGAAGATGAATATACAGACCAGACAGTTAGGCAATTAATAGAAGAAACTTTAAGAGAAAAAGCATTAAAGTTTTTGCAAGAAGAAGTACCACATGGAATATTTGTTGAAATAGATAAAATGAAACTTAGAAAAACAAGAATGGGTGAGGATATTTATGATATTGATGCAAATATATATGCAGAAAAAATGTCGCATAAAAGTATAATAATTGGGAAAAATGGTAATATGATAAAGAAAATAGGGGAATATACGAGACTTGATGCAGAGAAATTGTTAGGTACAAAAGTTAATCTTAAAATCTGGGTAAAAGTAAAAGAAGATTGGCAAAATGATGAAAACATAATTAGGAGGCTATTATGATAAGGCAAATTGCTTGGAATACCTTTAAAAACACTGGAGATATAAACACATTTTTAGAATTAATGGAAGTAGAAAACGTAGAAGAACAGGTGAACTATGGGAATCATAAAGACGAAGGGAATAATTATAGCAGAAAATAATACAGGAGATTATGATAAAATGCTAACCATGCTTACACCAGGGTTTGGTAAGATTGGGTGTTATGCTAAGAGTGCAAGAAGACCAACGAGTCTGCTCTTAGCAGGCACTCAATTTTTATGTTTTGGAGATTATTTACTATATAAAGGTTCAAACTCATATCATATAAATTCATGTGAGCCAATAGAAGTATTTTATAAATTAAGAAATGATTTAGACAAGTTAAATTACAGTACATATATAACAAAAATAATATCAGATGTGACAGATGAAAATGAAAATTCATATAAAGTTTTACAATTATATTTAAATACTTTATATATGATTGCAGAAACAGAAACAAACATGAAGTTCATAGTGGCTGTATTTAAAATAAGGCTTTTATGTATTTTAGGATATACTCCAATGTTAGACACTAAATTAAGCCCAACAATTTTACAAACATTAGAATATATAATAAAAGCCCCAGCAAAAAAGATATATTCATTTGAAATACCAGAAGATAATGTTAAAGAATTAGATAAAATAGCAGATAAATATATGTATCAGAGTTTAGAAAAAGTATATAATTTTAATTTGATTTATTAAAAATTATATACTTATAATTAAAATATTATAATTCTGTTCCACCCCATTCAACTAATGTGAAACCATTTCTGATAGGAGTGGTGATAACTTGTTCTTGAGTTTTTATTGGTTTACCTATGGCTTTAAATTGCATGAATACTCTTATCATTGTATCTGGTTTTGGAGTAACTATAAGTGGCATATCTCTGTTTATTTCTTCAATATCTACAAAATATATCCAATTATAATTATTGTTTTCAAGTTTTGGTAACCAGTAAATTATAAATTCATTTGCTTCTCTTTCATTTAAACCAAGTAAAGCTAAATGTTTTTCTAGAAATGAAATTGTATCTTTTCCTTCAACAACAAATCCTTTTGTCATATCTATTTTGAAATTATTTATTCCTTCCCAATATAAAGCATATAAGTTTCTTTTTGTATTTAAGTCAATTAAGTCTCCATTAGGTTTAGCCATAACATTCCAACCTGTTGATTGATTATATTTTGGGAAAGTATGTGTGAGTTTATTAGGGTAACATACTTTTACATTAACACATATTTCTTCTGTTGGGTATAAATATATAATTGGTTTCACAGAAGTAGAAGCTGTTTTGTTTAACATAAACATGAAAGAATAATTTATAATAAATAATAAAATATTTATTATGATGAGTAGAGCTAAAGATATGTTTTTCATTATTTTATTCTCCTTATAATTATTGATTCTACAATGCCATCATGAGTTTCTGAGGTTCCATATATAAGTGTTACATTATAATCTTGGTTGTTGTTAAAGTTAGTGCCATAAGTTGGATAGGTTGCATTTATTGCCATGGTTACAATATCATCAGTACTTTTAATTTCTACCTGTTTTTCTATATAGGTTGCATTACTTGCTATTACTCTAGAAACTAGTGCTCTTATTTGTGCTCCTTTGATATCTCCTTGAAATATTTCAAATTGTGAATTAAAAGCTTCTCTCTCCATAGCATCTGAGGTTTCAACACATCCGCAAATTTTTTGAAGGTGTATTATAATTGGATATAAGAATTATACATAAAATAATTGCTAAAATAAACTGAATAATTAATGTTATTTTAAGTATAAACTTTATTATTCCTAGTATTATGGACTTAAAATTTTTCATTTTATTAAACTCACTTTCTATTGTTTTTTCTCAACGCTTATTTTCTCTACAACACTAGAAGTACCATATATAAGAGTTACAGTGTAAGTTTTGCTGTTTGCAAATTCGGTTCCATAAGTGGCATTTGTAGCTCCAGAAACAAGAGATACACATTCATTAGGTTCTGCAGTAGTAATTTCTAAAGTTCTGTCTGGATATATTGTATTGCTTGCTATTACCTTAGCAACTAAAGATTTTACTAAAGTCCCACTAATATCTCCTTTAAAACCTTCAAATTGTGAATTAAAAGCTTCTTTTTCTAGAGCACTTAATTCTTCAACAGAATTTGTTAATATTTGTTCAGTGACATTTTTTTTCTTACTTATAGAGTTTATTATTAACACTCCTATAATAGCAACAATTATCAATACTAATATTCCAGTGGTTATTAAATTTTTCATAATTTTTCCTTTCAACTACTTAAGTATATCAATAACTTTACTAATTATCAATAATTTTAATTTGATTTATTAAAATTAACAAGCACAAAGAGAACAAATATTCGGTGCGACCAGGTTAAGGGTGTGTAATTTAACAGGTGGAAATCCTGTCTGGTAAGGTTAAAGCCAAACCACCAGTAACGAGTCTTGGAGGTATTGCAGTAAT
>JGI994J12354_10003585_pt1 | contig 14412 bp, 9 predicted proteins | sample IntmicLarv3ML3BL_FD_12354 | JGI IMG/M metagenome (IMG submission 12354)
GTCGATTATCTTCTTATCGTTTGAATACAGCGTGCGAACGTCAATACCGCCCATTAATGATAACCTGTCGCCGTAATTTTTAAATATCCGAACGGGATCCATACCCGCTTTGACTTCTATAACTTGCAGACAATCGATACCCGCTTCCAGCATACCCGGCAGCAACGGTTCGACAAAACCGCATGAATGCATGGTAAAAGGTTTGTTATGCGATTTTATATGATCGATTGTTTGTTTATGACCGGGTTGTAAAAATGTTTTATAATATTCGGGCGAACAAAACGGGCGTTCTTTGAAACCCATGTCTTCGTAATAGAACATTCCGTCCGGCCAGCCGCATTCGTCGAACAGCATTTCCTGCATATCGGTGAGCATTTGTGAATAAGTCTTTGCCATGTCCAGGATCCAGTCGGGTTCCAAAATCATTCCGACTAACATGTTTTCGTGTCCTGTTACATCTTTCATAATTTCAAAGATATGTGCGCCTGTTGCCATGAAAAATACATTATTTTTCTGCGCGTAATTTTTCATGTATTTATAACCTTCAAAATTTATACGCGAACGGTCGGCTTTCAAAAACGGTTTAGCATATTCTTCCCAGGAAGCTTTATCGGTAATTGTAAAGCCGATGTGTTCGGGCGTTGAGTCGTGTTTTTTATGATTTTTCATAATAGCGTAATTACCGTTTTTTGCAGTGACAGTATCTTCTGTTTCGTCGATTTTTTCATAATAGTTCATGTTTATCGCCATGTTAAAACCGCCGCCCATGGCTATGTCAAAACCGAAAAGATTGCCCGTGTCAATGTTAGGCTGAATTTGATTGGTCGCTTGCCATTCTTTGAAAGTGTCTCCCCAAAAATGTTCGAATACTCCGATTCTGTCAACAGGTTTTCTGTGCAAAATATTGTCTATACGTTCGATTGAGGTTAATTCCTGCATAACATTTCTCCTTTGATAAATTAAAAATGCAAAATTTCAAGTGTAAAATTACGAATAAATAATTTTTCATTTTTTCATTTTGCATTTTTATAAATTATATTTTATTTTGTTGCTTTAAGAGCCGCAGATTTCTTTTGTTTATGTTTAAGCCACATAACCCAACACGGACCTGCTACACAAATGGAGGTATATGCACCGCTGAACAAGCCCATCAGCATCGGAAGTGCAAAGCTTTGAACGGAAGTCAGTCCGTATAACTGAGCGAATATACAAATTGCGCCGATACTGACGAACAATGCGATGTTCGTATTGACTGTACGTGTAAGTGTTTGCGAAATACTTCTGTCAACGAGTTCTTCCATGTCAGGTTTACCTTTGGACAACGTCATATTTTCACGAATTCTGTCGTAAATAATAATCGTACTATTGACTGAAAGACCCAGAATCGACAGAACCGCTGCCAGGAACGAATCGTTTAGCGGGATTTTGAATACGATGAATGCTATCAAAACGACTAATGAATCGTGCAATAAAGCCATGATAGCCATAACACCCGCCGAAAGACCTCCGATTTTTCTGAATGAATACCAGACATATAAAACCATCAATATAAACGATATAATAACGGCAATAATGGAGTTTCTGATAAACTGTGCACCGATGAACGGCTCTACTACCCATGATTCAGATAATTCAAGATCATTGTTTTCATAAACTTCTTTTAACTTATCCGAAAGCAGCTGCTGATCGTTGGATGAAATACCTTCATTATCTGCTAAATTAATAACTAATTTTGTGGTATCCGATAAAACGTCCTGAGTTTTTTGAACATTACAAATTCTGCCCAATACGTCAGTTGCTGTTTTTTCGACTTGTTCCGCATTGATTTCGCCTACATAGGTATATTTAATGATAACGCCGCCTTTAAACTGGATATCCAGGTTAACGCCGTTAATGAAAGCAAAAATGATACCTATAACAAATACGACTAACGAAACAATATAAATTTTAAATCTGTTTTTATAAAAATGAATTATTTTAACAGGTTTAACCTTTGATCTGTCTTTTTTAGCTCCGAATAAAAACGGTTTCTGGAATATTTTGAAACAGCTCAAAGATTTAATTAACAAACGTGAAACCGTGATACCTGCGACAAAGTTCATTACAACGCCTGCGATTAACGAATAACCGAAAGAAAGCAATGCACCCGAACCGAAGATAATTAAAATAATTGCTGCGATAACGTTTGTGATATTTCCGTCAAATACCGATGAAAAAGCTTTGTGGAAACCTGATTCGATACTGCTTTTCAGGCTTTTTCCTGTATTTAATTCTTCGATTATACGTTCAGAAACGATAATATTTGCGTCAACACCAAGACCTATCGACAAAATCAAAGCCGAAATACCGGGTAATGTTAATGAAAACTGAGGAACACTGAGTGCCAGCAACATACCGATGACTTGCAATACAAGCGATATACATGCCACAACACCGAGCATTCTGTAATAGGCTATTAAAAAGATACAAATGAGGATAAATGCGATTATACCGGCTTGTATCATCATGTTTAATGCGCCTTCACCCAAAGTCGGGCTGATTGTGCTGTGTGATTTTGATACAAGCGAAAAAGGAAGTGAACCCGAATTAATTTTGTTTGCCAGATCTTTTGCGTCATTCATTGTCTGAGAACCTGTTATTATCGCGCTTCCGCCTGTTATAACGGTTTGAACTCTCGGAAATGAAATCAATGTTTCATCCATGTATATATTAATGATTTTACCTAAATTAGCTTCCGTAGCGTCTGCAAATTGTTTCGCACCTTCGTTGTCAAATTGCAATACAACAACGAAAGGTGAATCTGATTGCATACCCTGAAATTCAGCCGTTGCTTTGGTTACTCTCGCACCTGTGAGCAAGATATTTCCGTCTTCATCCCTGAACGTTAAATTGGCTGTTTCACCGAGCTCGGAAATAGCTTTTTCGGGATTGAAATCTGTTTCATCGCTTTTCCAAGGGAATCTGACTAATATATAACCGTTTTCCTGGTTTATGGTTATTTCGCGGTCGGTTATATTCAGCGAGTCCAAACGTGTTTCGAAAATACTCTTAGCCGTTTCCAATTCGCTTGCAGACGGCTTGTAATCGATTTCTTTCGGTTGATAAATGGCTTCGACACCGCCGCGTATATCGATACCGTAACGCATCTGATTAGCGCCGAATAATTTGACATTTTTATCGCCCATATTAAAATCAATTCCGTTGAAAGTTACATATACTAAACCGCAGATTAATACTAAAATTACAAAAAATATCGCTCTGTTACTTTTTTTCAAGTTTATTCTCCTTAATTTTTATTTATTGTTATAATGATTTATAAAATATTATTTCATTCCGTCATGCTGATGAATCCAGTTTATTACCGTTTTTATATTAATACATGCTGATATACTATTGAGTTTATATATAAAATTTAATTTATTTACGTCCTGTTTATCGTTAATTTTCGGTAAAATCACATCATATTCCGATGAATTTTTATCTTTATTCACTTTCAATTTATAAGAATGCGATAATTTATCAGACTGCGGATTTATCGGGATTGTATAAAATAATTCGTTTCCGAAATCATTATAATTAATAACACCTTTTATAATAATCGAATCTGTATCATTGATAATCGAACCGGTATTGAAATCGTTGTTTGTCTGAACGGCAGCGAATATCGAAACAGCTGTCAACGCAAAACAAATTAACGAATTGAAAACATTATTATTACCGTTCAGAATATTACCGCCTCCCAATCAATATTTATAGAATTTTAACCCTTTTATTTTATACTTTTTTTTACATTGTGTCAAGTAGTTTTTCTTTATAATATCCAAGATTGCAAAATATAATATATTCACTTAAATAACCGTTTTTTTATATAATATTTTTTATGAATTTTTTAATGAAAAGAAAATCATATGCAACTTTATTTTAAAAATTTTTTATTTAATTCGTTTTTTTATTGAAAAAAGTATTGACAAAAATATATAAATCCGATATAATGTTAGCATAGACTAACTTTATGTCGGATTTATACTCATACTGCTTTAAAAGCTGAATACTTTTTAGCAGCGATTCGAAGAATCACTGACAATACTCTGATTGCCGGTATGTAGTTCATAGTTAATCCACATCTGCTTTTGCCGCTTTACAAGCTACGCTTGTAATTGAACACTGCTCATAGTTTTCAAGCGGTTTGACTGTATATATTTTTTTGGTTTATTAGTTAGTCTCAAATAACTTTTTATATAAATATATTGCATGAATTAATTTAAATAATTTTTCGGAGGTTTAAATGACATTGAAAGACATTCGTACAGGGGAGAGCTGTGTAGTCGTAAATATTGAAAAATCGGCTTTACGTAAAAGAATCATTGACATGGGCGTTACTGTCGGAACGCATATAGAAGTCAAAAAATTAGCGCCGCTCGGAGACCCGATTGAAGTATCGGTACGCGGATACATGCTGACTTTGCGTAAAAATGAAGCAGAAAAAATCCTGGTGACGGCGGAAAAATAATTTGTGTGTGAAAAACAATTATGTTGAAAATTAACAGAAAAAAATAAGTATTTTATCTGTTTGGGGGAGAAGAATATTATGGCATTGAATGTCGCTTTGGTGGGGAATCCAAATAGCGGAAAAACTACTCTTTTTAACGAACTTACAGGTTCAAACCAATATGTGGGAAACTGGCCCGGCGTTACAGTAGAAAAGAAAATGGGTAAAGTCAACCGTATTAAAGAAGAAGAAATCACGGTAACCGATTTGCCGGGAATCTATTCGTTTTCAATTTATTCGCCCGAAGAATTGATAACACGCGAATATATCGAAGAAAATAATACGGATGTCATCATTAATATCGTTGACGTTTCTAATATAGAACGCAATTTATTTCTGACATTACAGTTAATGGAAATGCAAAAACCGATGGTTATCGCACTGAATATGATGGACGTTTTGACGGTAAGAGGTGATGTTCTGGATATAAATAAACTATCACATGAGCTTAACCTGCCTGTTATTCCGATTATTGCAAGCAAAGGAAAAGGTATCAGCGAATTATTAAAAGCTGTTATCGAACAAAAAGGCGTTGTTCCCGAACAAAAGAAAATTTATTCGGATGAAGTTGAACATATATTAAAAATTCTTGAAGAAGAATTGAATGTAAAAATCTGTCCGTATACACATGCAGTCAGATTTTTTGAAGAAGGCAATATTACAACTGAAAATGATATTCATATAGATAATACCAAAGCTGAAAAGTTGAATCATTTGGTAGATACATCCATAATCGGGCAAAAAATGGATCGGGATATGATAATTACCGATCAGAAATACCGTTATATCACAGACATAGTCGGTAAGTGCATGAAAAAGAATTCCGAACAAAAAATAAGTATTTCTTTTAAAATAGATCGTATCATCACACACAGAGTATTTGCCATTCCCATTTTTTTCGGAATTATGTATCTGATGTTTTGGCTGGCGTTCGGACCGATCGGCGGTTTTTTCAAAGAACATTTCGAATATTTAATTAATGATATTTTAATCGGTAATTTAGCAGTATTTTTCGAAAACATCGGCGTGAGCGAATGGCTGTACAGTCTTGTAATCGACGGCATTCTCGGCGGAGTCGGTGCGGTTTTGGGTTTTCTTCCCGAGATAACGATTTTATTTTTGACACTGTCAATTTTGGAAGACAGCGGATATATGGCGAGAGCCGCGTTTATAATGGACAGATTGTTCAGGCGTTTCGGACTTTCGGGTAAAAGTTTTATACCTATGATTATGGGCTTCGGCTGTACTGTACCCGCGTTAATGGCGACACGTACGCTGGAAAACGAAAAAGACAGGCATTTAACCATGATGATTACGCCGTTCATGTCCTGTGGAGCAAGACTCCCGATTTACGCACTGCTTGCAGGGACATTCTTTGAAGAAAAATATCGGACTTCGATTGTATTTTCCATGTATTTAATCGGTATTGTCATTGCGTTTCTTTCGGCTTTAATTTTAAAACATTTTATCATTAAAAAAAATACTTCGGGATTTTTAATGGAATTGCCCGAATACAGAATGCCTACTCCCAAAAATTTAATATTGCATACCTGGGAACGTGTCAAAGGTTTTGTAATTAAAGCGGGAACAGTGCTGTTATTGGCGTGTGTTGCGATATGGTTTTTACAAAGTTTTAATTTCAGTTTAAATATGGTTGAAGATCCGACAGACAGCATGTTCGGAAGCATAGGCAAAGTCGTCGCTCCGATATTCGCTCCGCTAGGTTTCGGCGACTGGCGTGCGGCGAACGCTTTATTAACAGGTATTATCGCCAAGGAAGCTGTGGTAGGAACCATGGAAATTTTGTACACGGAAGCGTCTCCGCTGGCGGATAATTTCACGCCGCTTTCATCGTATGCGTTTATGGTATTTTCGTTGTTGTATCTCCCGTGCTTAGCAGCTTTCGCAACACTTAAACGCGAATTGAATTCATGGAAAAAAACTCTTGTCGCCGTAGGATACCAAACAGGCGTAGCATGGGTAGCAGGTTGTTTGATTTATCAAATCGGCAGTTTATTTATAAGCTAAGAAATGCAGCAAATTCCATTTCTGACGTTTCGTCTATAAAGAAAGAAGGTTGATTATGAATTTGTCAGATATTATTGTCATTGGCGTTTTAATTTTAATTATAGGTATTATCGTGGGTATCATGATCTACCGAAAATCGAAAGGCAAAAGCATAAACGGCTGCAGCGGCTGCGATAAATGCAGTGCCGCAGGTTCATGCGGCAAAAAACAATAAATTAAATACAAAAACGTGCAGAACGGACATTTTAAATCCGTTCTGCTTAATTTTATATATAGTTAAACCACTTGAAAACTGTTCACAGTTTTCAATTACAAGCGAAGCTTGTAAAGCGGCAAAAGCCGTTGTGGATTAACCATGAACTACATACCAACAATGCAAAGCATTGTCAGCGATTCTTCGAATCGCTGCTTAAAAAGTGTCCCACTTTTTAAGTGGTATGAGTATAATTAATCGGCAAGTATATCGTTGAAATTTTTGTCGATATCCGCTTGCGCTTTGTCCATCATTGTCTGTACTATTTCAGCAGGAGTTCTTTTACCTTTTAATACCAAATTTACATAGTCTCCGCTGAACCAAACAGGAAAGGCGTCGGAATAGCTGTATTCTGCCGTATCATACATTTCAAAGAACCATTTCTTTGAATTTTCGTCGGTGAATATGCGTTTCGCCAATATTTCTCTCCAATCGTTTTTGTCCATACCTTCAAAAGGTTCGAACAGCACGGGAATAAGAACACTTAAAACGTCCTCATCAGCGTCTATGGCGGGGATACAGATATATCTGCCGCCTGAAAGCTGCGCTCCCCATTTACCTTTGACACCGTTCGGTCCTATAGGGAACGGAATCCACGAATATTCAAATTCATCCTGATATGACATGGATAATTTGTCTGATGCACCGTGGTATGAATGTTCTATCAAAAATGCCGATTTACTGTTTTTAAAATCTGTTACAGCGTCGCCGATTTGTGTGTCTTTGTATAATAAAACTTTTTCTTCGACCAGTTTACGGCCGAAAGCTAATGCTTCAACGGTTTTCGGGTCATCTAAACCGCATTTATAAATGCCTTCGGCTTCATCGTAATAAACAGCCTTGACATTATTGGAATACATAAGTCCGAATGAAACATACTTTAAAATAGAATTTTCTGCAAGTCCGTATGTATACGCGGTTTTATCGTCTGCGGGAGCTTCGTGTGTAACCGCTAAACATATTTTTTCAAAGTTTGCCCAGTTCCAAGCGTTTGTTTCGATTAATTCAAACGGATCGGGTTGCTGGAATTCATTCAGCATTTTTCCGTTGAAATAGCAAATATTATTAAACGGAGGTGACGGAAGACCCCAATATGCGGGAATAATTCCGTATGTATAATTTCCGCTTTTTTTATGCAGTGTTACGGCTTCAATTTGAGCTTGGTTTCCGTATTTTCCGCTGAAAAGAACCGTGTCGTCCAAAAAATCATTTACTTCTAAAGTATAACCGGCTGTAAATGCGTCTTTTGCTTCTTTGAAGCTGAAATCAACTAAATCGGAATCTTTCATACCCGTAACGGCAGCTCTTTGAATACGTCCCACTTGTTGTTCAAAAGCGTCTTCCGCAACGATTTTGCAATTGTAATCTTTACCAATTTTTGAATAGTGTTCGATTAACCTGTCACCTAATTCGGAATCACCTAAAATCGGTGCCAATTCAGCATATCCGTCGCGTTGATAACATAATATTCTGAATTCATAACCGTTCAAATCGGCAGGCTTTAATGTTTCGGTTTTGATTGTGCCGTCGTCGTTGGTTTTAACTTCATCGGAACAAGCCGAAAAAACCGTCAGACACAGACAAACACAACAAAGCAATAATACAAATTTCTTCATAATGCCTCACTTTTTTATAATGTTAGTTTATGATTATTCTAAAATGAATTTATTATAATTTTTATCGATTTCTGCCTGAGCTTTGCTCATAACTGTAGCGATAACTTCTGACGCTGATTTTTTACCCTGTAATACATTTGTCGTGTATGCACCGCTGAACCATATCGGCAATGTTTGGTGGTAGTTATATTCCGCATTATCGTACATTTCGAAGAACCATTTTCTGGATTCTTCTTCAAAAAATAAACGTCTTGAAAAAATATCTCTCCATGCGTATTTGTCCATACCTTCGAAAGGTTCGAACAATGCAGGAACAATCGCTTGCAATACGTCTTCGTCAGCTCCGCCTGCAGGGAAACATAAATATCTGTCCGCGAATGAAATTTGTGAAGCCCATTTACCCCATGTACCGCTCGGTCCGACAGGAACGGGAATCCACGAAAATTCAAATCCGTCCGTGTATGACATGGAAGTTTTATCGGAAGTTCCGTGATATGAATATTCAATTAAAAAGGCTGATCTGCCTAAAATGAAGTCTTCGACGATATATCCGAAATCTCTGCCCGGCGCATTGCCCGAACGGATTTTCATAGCGCCCGCTTCGAACAGTTTGTTGCCGAAAGTCAATGCGTCGATAGTTGCCTGTGAATCCAAGCCGCATTTATAGATGCCTTCTTCTTCGTCGAAATAAAGTGCTTTTACACCGTTTGACGCTATTAATGAAAAAGCGGTATATCTTAAATCGGGATTTTCGCCTACACCGTATGTAGCTGTGTTTTTATCGTTCGGGTCAACACCCTGGCTGATTACGCCTACACAGATTTTTTCGAAATTATTCCAGTCCCAATTTTTGTTTTCAATCAGCTCAAAAGGATTTGCTTGTTGGAATTCTTTGATTAACTTGGGATTAAAATAACAGATATTAGTAAAAGTAGGAGAAGGAAGTCCCCAATAAGCGCTTTTAAAACCGAAGGTTTCCATACCCCAGGGACGCATGAATGTAACAGCGTCAAGCTGGGACTTTGTGCCGTATTTACCTTCATAAAGATCCGTTTCGTCAATAATTTCTTTTATGGGAAGCAGATAACCCGATTTATATGCTGTAGTCATTGAATCCAGCCACATATCGACAATATCAGCGTCTTTAATCTGCGAAACCATCGCCTTTTGTATACGGGAAGCTTCTGATCCTGCAGCGTCGTAAGTAGTAATCGTACAATTAAATTCAGCTGCGACTTTCGCATAATGCGAAATCAATCGGTCTCCCAATTCGGAATCGCCTACTTCGGGTACCAGTTCAGCATAACCGTCTCTTTGATAACCCGAGATAATAAAATCGTAACCGTCTAAATCAATGGCTGTATATGCCGGTGTATCATCAATTTTTTCCGTGTTATCACTTTCTCCACAAGCCGTAAGAAATGAAAAACACAATAAACAGCAACATAATAACAATAAATATTTTTTCATAAATATCTCCTCAACTGATTTTGACAAACAGTAAAATTATGGAATATTATTTATTTTTATTATATTATCTTTTATAAGTGATGTCAATAGTTTTTCGGGTTTTTTTCAACAATAAATATTAAAACAACGAATAATTCATAATGCAAATTGTATAAAAAATTAAAATAAATGATTATACGTAACAAACTATTCCCAATAAATATATTTATTCGTATAATGTCAATATAAATGGAGGTATATACCTTTTTCCGCATTATTAGGGAAATACCTTATTTTAATATGGTCAATAAGACAGGATGCCTTGTCAAAGTAATCGATAATTATATCGTAATGAAATCAAAGAATCAGAATATGAACGTTATATGCGATATTTTCAGTATAAAATTTTGTTTTGTTGCCGAATAAAATTTTTCGGGAGAACTCATTTTCGAAATTCTCCCGTTTTTATTTTTATACTCATACCACTTAAAAAGTGGGGTACTTTTTTAACAGCAATTCGAAGAATCGCTGACAATACTGTGCATTGTTGGTATGCGGTTTAACTATATATAATTTATTATAATTTATCATGAGTTTTTTTGTTGAAAATACTGTTTATTATAAATTCCGATATCATTTTTAACGGAATACTCAAAACGGCTAAAATCACGAATAAAATCGCTGTCTGAGCAGTCAGTTTTTCCAACTGTAAAAAGTCCGTGAATAAATAAACGGCTGTATAAAAACCGATTGTGACAGACGAAATTAAAAATATCCGCAGTTTATTAAACGGAAGACAAGCTTTCAAAAGCGCTAAAATGCTGATAAATGCCGTTATGTAATAAATAACCGTATAAGCGTCGTTCTGCGAAATATTCAAAAACGGCTGTAACAATATTATTGTTATAACGTTTATTAAAATCATGACAGAAAACGGCAGCGCACGCATAATGACTGTTTTTAAAAAAGCCCCTTTTATTCGTTCATTATTCGGTTCCAGTGACATAAAAAACGACGGATACGCTTCGACAGCCAAGTCAATCAACGTAATTTGAATAGGAATAAACGGAAACGCCTGCAGCGTAAGAACCGAAAAAATGGATACTAATATGGAATAAATGGTTTTAACAAAGAAAATTCCCGCAACACGCGTGACATTGTTCACCACTCGGCGTCCTTCCGTTAAAATTTTAGGCAAAGAATTAAAATCCGAATTTAGCAAAACTAAATGTGCCACTTTTTTCGCGGCGTCGCTGCCCGATGCCATTGCAATACTGCAATCAGCTTCTTTCAGCGCCAAAACATCGTTTACGCCGTCACCTGTCATTGCGACTGTGTGACCCAGTGTTTTCAAGGCTTTGATTAGTGAACTCTTTTGATTTGGCGTTACTCTGCCGAAAATCGTATATTTTTTCGCGGCTTCGAAAATTTCTTCTTCGGAATGAATGTCTGAAAAATCTATATATGACTCAAAATCGTCCAAACCTGCTTGTCTTGCGATAGAACTGACTGTTATCGGGTTGTCACCCGAAATGATTTTGATGTTAATATTTTCTTGTTTTAAATAATCCAGTGTTTCTTTGGCGTCGTTCTTAATAGGATCGCAAAGAACGATAATTGCGACTAATTTCAATTTCGACAATATATTTTCCGCAATTTTTTCGGATGTATATGAAACGCATAAAATTCGATTTCCTTCGTTTTGCGCATTAATAATCTCATTCGGTAAATTTTGTGTATTATCAATCAGTTTTTCTGCCGATCCGACAACAATTGTTCCGAAATTTTCGAATTCAACCGAACTCCATTTTCGTTCCGATGAAAATGGAGTTTTATTTTTAACTACCATCAAATTTTCCGCATTTTCCGAATAAAAATGATTTTTCAAAGCTAAAAAAGTCGCATTCGTGTCATCCGTTGCAATAACAAAATTTTGCATTATTTTTTCTGCTGAAAAACTTTCATCAACCGTCAAAACGTCTGTAACACGCATTTTTCCTTCGGTTATTGTCCCCGTTTTGTCCAGGCACAGCATATCAACGTGTGCCAGCATTTCAATGCAATGCAACTGCTGCACTAAAATTTTTGATCCGGACAGTTTGATAACACCTGCAGCCAGCGAAATACTGGTAATTAATACTAAACCTTTCGGCAGCATTCCAAGCAAAGCTGCCGATGATGAAATGACCGATTGCGAAAAAGTGTCCGAACGAATAAAAAATGCTTCCAAAAACATCAAAAAACCTATCGGAATGATAAAAAAACCGGTGAATTTTGTCACTTTTTGCATGGATTTTTGTAATTCTGAGTTGATTTTCATGTGTTTTTTTGCATTATTTGATATCATTTCAGCAAAATTTTCCGAACCGACATGTTCTATTTTTGCATAGCATTTTCCGCTCACAGCAAAGCTGCCCGATAATAATAAATCATTTTTTTCTTTTAGAATCGGCTCAATTTCACCCGTTAAAAGTGCTTCGTTAACTTCGGTTTTTCCGTAAATAACGACACAATCTGCCGAAATCTGATCACCGGTTTTTAGTATTATCACATCATCTAAAACGATTTCTTCAATCGGAATTTCCTGTTCAATACCGTTTCGCACGGAAATAACCTTCGTTGCGTTAATCAGAGACAAATTTTCGATCATTTTTTTTGCACGAATTTCCTGAAAAATTCCGATAAAAATGTTTAAAAATATAATTATTAAATAAATCATATTCGTCCAAGCGCCGATGATTGCGAGAAAAATTCCGATTATAAAATTAAAAGCATTGAAAAGCGTGAACACATTATCAAAAATAATTTGTCCGTTTGTTTTAGTTATTTTATTTTGCGAAATGTTGGTCAATCCCTGTTTTTTGCGTATTAATACTTCTTTATCGCTCAATCCGTCTGAATATGACGGATTAAATCGTTCGATTTTTTCGCTTGTTTCCATTTAATCCTTTAAAAACATTAAAATTAAGGATACGAAAACAAATTTCGTATCCTTAATTTGTTAATTATAAAATAAGTCCGCTTTCTTTCAAATTCAGATATGAAATGCTCAAAGTGTCCTGAACATCGAGATTACGTAAAACATCCTGTTCAATGACGATATAATCCAAACCTATTTCGAGCGCCGTTTTCATGCCTGTTACCATATCAACGATGCCTGTTCCGACCGCTGTAAACGAATTTCTGTCGTTTTTATCGGCAAAATCTTTCATATGCAATGTGACCAATCTGCCTTTTAATTGTCTGATCAGTCTTTGAATGTCCATTCCGCCCATTGTTGCCCATCCGATGTCCAATTCTATGTATAAATTTTCGGGTTTCGCTGTATTTAATATAATATCGAATGCGTTTGAGCCGTTAAAAGTTTTTGTAAATTCATGGTCATGATTATGATAACATAATTTCAGCCCTTCCGATGCTAACGCTTTTCCTGCATTATCAAGGATTTTTGCGTCTCTTTTGGTGCTTTCATAATCACTTGCCGGCGACCACCAGCATGTAACCCTGTCCGCTTTGAGCGCTTTGGCTTTGTTTATCAGCGTCGGAATGTCATTTGTTACGTTTTCGACTGATGTTGAAACTGTATAACATTTTAAACCATATGCGTTAAAACGCTCTAAATTAGCGTCGCGATCGCCTTTTAAAAGATGTTCGCCGCCTTCGATGCCTTTGAAACCTAATTTCGCAACGAAATCCAGTCCTTCCCAAAAATCAGGAAACCAGCTCAAATAACCAATAAGACCTACTTCCAATTTGTCCATTATTTCCTCCGAATTATCTGTATTTATTCTTAAAAACCGTTGAATTGTACATTATTCTGTTGGTATAATAATTTAATTTATTTCCAGGATTTTAACAATGATTCAAGCGGATGATCACCTGTTGTCTTTAACGGAAGTTTTACTTTTGCTCTTCTGCGCATAGATTCGTATAATGCGAATATTATTTCACCCGCATTGATAGCTCTTGTGTAGTCAAGTTCGGGTTTTTCGCCCGAAATAGCCGAATCCAGTGCGTTTGCGACTGTTTTTACAATGAAATCGTCCTGATTTATTGTATATTCGGGTAATTTAAATTCGGGATTGTCATAAACTACGCATTTGTCGATATATCCGTCCCATTGAACCTGAACAAAGCCGTTTTCGCCGTGAATACGTACACCTGCACCCACTTCCATGTTTTCGAAACCGACTATAATATTTGCCCAAATACCGTTTTTATACATGACTGTGCCTGTAAAACAATTTTCGGCAGGAACGTCAAAATATGAAATAGTTGAACTGACATCCCCAATACCTAAAACCCACGAAACAGGTTCTTCTCCGATGAAAAATGCCGCCTGATCGAATGTATGAGTGCCGCAGTCGAGTAAATGAGGCGGCGAATACAATTCCATATTTTTAATTTTGCCGAATATACCGTCTTTTATCAAATTTTTAACAAGAATATTACCTTCAGAAAAACGGCGTTGATGACCGTATGTCAGTTGGATATTATAAGCACGTGCCAGTCTGCCC
>JGI994J12354_10003586_pt1 | contig 14409 bp, 7 predicted proteins | sample IntmicLarv3ML3BL_FD_12354 | JGI IMG/M metagenome (IMG submission 12354)
AAACAGTGAACAGCCGCGGTTTGCCGTTATTCCTTTTTCGGGCCACAGTGAAATTCGTGTGGACGCGCAAAGCCGCCGAATTTACGGGTACAGCAAGGCGAAAACCAATCCAAGTCAGATGCATGAAAATACAGCCTGTTATTTTATTTTGGAGCTTGATTCTGATTTTGATATGGAAAACACCCTGATTACCTATGCTGACGGGCATATGGAAAAAGGTATATCGGGACAGGGCGAGAAAATCGGTATCAATGCGGCATTGCACAGTCGTCAGATACAGGTAAAAATTGCAACGTCCTTCATAAGCTATGAACAGGCAGAGCAAAATATGAAGCAGGAGCTTGACGGCAAAAGCTTTGAGGATATACGCCGGGACGCGGCGGCGGAATGGAACAATTATTTATCCTTAGTTGAACCCGAAACCGAAAATGAAGAGGATAAAAAAACCTTTTATTCCTGTTTGTGCAGGCTGTTTATGTTCCCTCGCCGGTTTTACGAAATCGACAAAAAGGGAGAGGAAATTCACTGTCAGCCAAATGACGGAACTGTTCGTAAGGGTAAAATGTTTGTGGACAACGGCTTTTGGGATACCGCCCGAACGGTATATCCCTTTTATTCGATTGTTGCTCCCGATATTTTTCGCGATACGCTGGAGGGCTTTGTAAACACCTATTCCGATATCGGATGGCTTCCAAAATGGCCGTCGCCCGCCGAGGTCGGGCTTATGCCGGGCACTTATATTGACGGTGTGATTGCCGATGCCGCGGTAAAGGGTATCATTGACGGAGACCTTTTAAAAACAGCCTTTGATGGTATGAAAAAGCACTGCGAGGTCGAGGATTCCGACAAACGTTACGGACGGCACGGCACATCGGATTACAGTAAATATGGGTATTTGCCTTATGAAAAACACAGAGAAAGCACCAATCATACGCTTGATTATATTTACGGTGATTTTTGTATCGGACAGACGGCAAATGTACTTGGTCAAACGCAAACAGCCGACTTTTTTTACAAACGCGCCCAAAATTACAAGGGGATTTTTGACAAAGAAACCGGATTTATGCGGGCAAAAGACTCAAACGGCGAGTTTAAGCCGAATTTTGACCCTGCCAGATGGGGCGGAGAATATACCGAAGGCTCTGCTTGGCAAAACAGTTTTGCCGTATATCATGACCCAACGGGGTTAGCTGCTCTTTACGGCGGAGATGAAGTCTTTTTGCAAAAAATTGACCAACTGTTTGAAACATCTCCCGAATATTCGGTGGGCGAATATCACTATGAGATGCACGAAGTCACCGAAATGGCAGCGGTTGACTTCGGACAGTGCGCTTTGTCCAATCAGCCAAGCTTTCATATTCCGTATTTGTATTCGGCTTTGGGACAGCTTCAAAAAACGCAGCATTGGGTGACCCGTTTGTGGAAGGATCTGTTTTCATACAAAGAGGATGGCTATCCGGGAGACGAGGATACAGGAACAATGGCGGGATGGTATATTTTTTCCGCATTGGGATTTTATCCGCTCTGTCCCGGAAAAGCTGAGTATGTGCTTGGGCTTCCTATGTTTAAAAAAATCACAGCATCCTTGCCAAACAACAAAGTCCTTACAGTCATAAAGGAATGCGATGAATTTTCAAATAAGATTGTATTTAACGGTGAAATATTGCAAAGCAATATCATTTCTCATTCACAGTTAATGAATGGCGGAACACTGATTTTTAAATAATTTAACAAACCCTAAAACAAACCCCTCCGCCGACAGGCGGAGGGGTCGTTTATTAAAATAACGATAACCGGAAATATTAATAATAACTTCGGGACAAATTCATATTTGACTTATCGGGAAGAAACAATATATTCGGTAAAGCTTCCAAAAGGAAACTATCTCATGTTATTTTCGTAAGACTGGATCATTTTCTTAAACGTATGTCCCGAACGACCAACTGCGTTGGAAGCAATTCCGGTTGCACCGGAGGCAATTGCGCCCTGCGCAGGGGTGACGGTTATGCCTTCGGTTCCGGTTGGTGCGAGTCTTTGCCGATTGCAGGAACGTTCTCTCATTTTAGAAAGAAATTTATCGGTGCTTTCGCCTGTGAAAATTTTAATTTCCAACCGCATTTTTGTTTCGTCTTCGGGAGTTATATAAATACGGTCGATATATTTGTCGATAAATTCTTTGTTGATTATTCCGTCCGCTGCGTCTCTTTCGGCATCGGCAAGAACCTTGTGGATTATCTCGATATGCTTTTTGTATTCCTCTCTTGAATTAAGCTGCTCTTCGATTTCGGATGCTTCTATTTGAAGCGCTGAAATTTCATCTGAAGCCTCTTTATTAATTTTCAAAAATTCCTCGTCGTTTATTTTTCCTTCAACGTTGTATTCAAGTATTTTGGATTTTTTCTTGTTGAGCAGCGCAATCTTCTTTTTGATTTTGGTCAGTTCCTTGACCAGTCCGCCGCCGCTTTCAAGTTTTTTATACATCTCGGTGTATTCATTTACCAAAGCTTGTGCATCCACTTCGGTTTCCTTAAAAACTTCAAATAAAATCGGCTTCAACTCATCCTCGTAGACCGCGAAAGACGGACAGGAATCTGCTCCGTCATTTATTTTACCGCTGCACAGCCACTTGGAATTTTGCGTGCCTGTTTTATCCTTGGAATCCCTGCGATAATAAGCTTTCCCGCAGTGGGTACAAACCATCTTACCTGTCAGAAGATTGGCATGGTTGCAAAGGTTTTGCCGCTGCTTGACATCCTTGCTGCGTCTTTGTAAGACCTCGTTAGCCTTATCCCACAGCTCTTCGCTGACGATTGCCGGGACAATATCGCCGCTTTCATCCTTAAACATTACCCATTCCTCGGGCGGCAGGAACTTTTGCTTTTTTGTAAACATATCAACAATTTTGACCTTGTTGCCGACATAATAACCTTTATATTTCGGATTTTGAATGGTGTTGCTCATGGTGGAGTGACTGATTTTATTACCGTTGTGGTTGCGATATCCTTGAACCCAGAACAAATCCTCAATCTGCTTCATGCTGTATTGGTCAGTTGCGTACAACTCAAATAACTGACGTACCATCGGTGCAGTTTCTTCGTCAATAGCAAGCCGCTTGTTGTCCTTGACATAGCCGAACATGCGGCTGTTGCCGAGGACAACATTCTTTTTTATGGCTTCCTGATGTCCGAATTTAATACGGCTGCTAAGCTTGCGAAGCTCATCCTGTGCGATGCCCGACATGATAGTCAGACGAAGCTCCGAATCCTCATCAAGTGTGTTAATGTTGTCGTTTTGAAAAAACACACCAACACCGCTTGATAGTAATTCACGGGTGAATTTAATAGAATCCAGCGTGTTTCTTGCAAATCTGGTGATTTCTTTTGTGATAATAAGGTCAAGCTTGCCGTCCTTTGCGTCCTTAATCATATTGTGAAAATTCTCACGCTTGAGCGTACTCATGCCTGAAAGACCTTCGTCAATATAGCCGTCAATAAACTGCCAGTTTTTATTGGCGCTGATGAAACTTTTGTAATAGGAAATCTGGTTGTCAAGTGAATTAAGCTGCTCATCCTTATCGCTTGACACGCGGGCATAAAAGGTCACACGCAGCGGAATCTCATAAATAGATTTATACCGCAGCTCCTGACGAATATTATGAATGTCCATTAGGTTCCTCCCTATCTTTTATTAATCCGATTTTGTATATCCTCAATTGATGGCAATACGTTTTCCAATTCTTTTGGAAGATTGCCTGTGATTTTATATTCGCTTACGCCTATCGGTTTGCTCATGTCCTTAAGTGCGTACTCTGCTACAACGTTATTTTTACTCTTGCAAAGTAAAAGTCCGATTGACGGATTGTCCTGTTCACTTTTTAATATGCCATCAACAGACGATAGATAAAAATTCAGCTTTCCGGCGTATTCGGGCTTGAAATCGCCTGTTTTCAACTCAATAACAACGTAGCATCTGAGTTTAATATGGTAAAATAAAAGGTCAATATAAAAATCATCGCCGCCAACTTCAAGGTGATATTGATTGCCGATAAACGCAAATCCNGAGCCGAGTTCAAGCAGTAATTTTGTTATATTTTTAATCAGCGCATCTTCAATATCCTTTTCGATAATGTCTGCCTTAAAAGGGATAAAATCAAAAATATAAGGATCTTTCATGGTCTGAATCGCAAGCTCACTTTGAGGATCCGCAAGCCTTGTCTCAAAGTTGGAAACCTTATTGGCAATCACTTGCCGCTCGTATAGCTTTGATTCAATTTGGTGAGTAAGCACATTCCTTGACCAGTTGTTTTCAGAGCATTGTTCGATATACCACATGCGGATGTCCGGATGTTTTACCTTTTCAATTAATACTAAATTGTGTGTCCATGGTAATTGTGCAACCGCCTGTTGCACAATTTGAAAATCAGGATAAGTTTCTGAGAATTTAGCCATATATTTCAAATTGCGCACCGAATAACCGCTTGAATCTGGAAACTCAAGCTTAATATCATTTGACAGATTGTCAATAAACTTATTGCCCCATTCCTTATGGGTATTGATGACCTGACCGATATTCCAGTACAAAGTAATAAGCTCACGGTTGGCACTGACAACAGCCTTATACTGCGCCGACTTAATATCCGATTTGATTCGGTCGACAATTTTCAAATAGTCAGGATTATTTAAAAGCATATATCTTCCTCCGGTTTCGTTGCATCATCTTCATTCTATAGTTTATTGTATCATGATTAGCTTGCAATAGCAAGAGATTTAACTGCCTGAAAAGAAAAAGAAATTATGTATTGGGAGCATTGCTCCCAAGCAAGGAAATTAACGAATTCGTTCAACTTTTCTTTTGTTATCACAGCGTGAAGAAATTTGATTCTTTATGTTATTTCGTTCATCCTCTGTGATAATGCTTTTTTCAAACAAATAATTGTTGAAATAATTCAGCCGGATTTCCTCTGCCATGACAGTTTTCTTCTGCGAATTGTTCATAGTTCCTCCTGTCTTTGCTTTGGCAAGTAATCCCTGATATTGTTGCCTGAAAAATGATTTTCATGCGTATTTTCTTGTTGATCTGCCACATTTAACAGATTGTTTATAAGACATTGAATTATGGAGAAAACATTTTTCATAAAAGGCATTTATAAAAAAAGTTATTGACAATTCGAGCGAGATAGATTAGAATATAGGTGAGAAATGACAGTGTTTTGTTAATTTTAACATAAAATTGAAAGGCGGTTTTTAGTTTGAAAACAATTTTTAAAAAGTCTCTCGCACTTTTGTGCAGTGTAGCACTTTTGATTTCGGCGGCGGCGATATATTCTCCGATAAGTCTTAAGGCTTTGGGTGAATATTTTACTCTGGGTAGCCAGAACAGGCTTTATATTAATGCAAATCAGAGTATTGAGCTTGCCGACATATCTGTTACCGTGGACGGCGTTGAGGTAAACGGAGCAGGTCTTACATGGAGCCCCTCGGATTCAAACGTTGTTGTTTCCGGAGGATTTTTAAAAGCGTCTAAGACAGGCATACATACAGTTACGGTTAAAGATGGTGCTCTAAAAACCGAAGATGTAACAGTTTATGTCAAAAATGCATCAGATACCGAGTTTCTGATTTACTATGAAGATTTTTCGGAATATGCAAACGGTGTCCTGCCTACAGGCTGGACGGTAGGGACGAATGCCGATACCACAACAGGCACCAAGCACGACACATATGTTGCTTCACCGCAGGTTGTAGACGGTAAATTTGTTATGGGTAACGGCGTTGTTACCAGCGCCAATACGGATGTTTTGCTTCCGTCATGGCTTGACGAATATTCTGACTACGCGGTGGATATGAATTTCAAGCAAAGCTATGCAGCCAGTAATGTGCGTTATTCCGCACTTCTTGTACGTGCCTTAAGAAATTCAGGCACCGGTGCGTTAAGCAATGGATATGCTTCCTTGTTCCGCCGCTCTGCGACACCGGCAGGCGGATTGGAAATATGTGCACTGACAGGCGGCGGCACTATAAAATCAACAGCGTCAGAGTATCCGAACAATGCCGGTCTTACCGCAGGTACCAACTGGCAAAGCACGGCATACAGTATGCATATGACTTCAACCGTACAGGGGAATTCGGTAAAAATGGATTTGTACCGCAATCCTAATCAGCCTAATTTTTCCGGTGACACGGCAACTACAACAGACGGTTACAAGGGCAGTGTGCCCTCTCCTGCTCTGACGGCGAACACCTCCACAGGATGGGCACAGCTTTCTAAGGGCGGCGTTGCAATGCGTACAAGCGGAACACAGCTGACAATAGATGATATTAAGGTATCTGTTCCTGTTTCAATGGCTCCCGGAAATCCTGACCATTATGTTCCTTCAAGCGAGCAATCCGGTGACGGTGCAACCTTTGAAAATATTAAGGCAGGCGTTATAAGTGATTTGCATCTTGCAGCAGGTACAACAGGTGTTGACACCCATCTTCGCACAATGCTTAATTACTTTAAGTCCTCGGCAGTTGACGTTATACTTGTTCCCGGCGATTTGGTCAATACCGGAATTCAGGCTGAGTATGACAAGCTTAACGCTATATGGAATGAGGTCTTTCCAAATCCGTCAACGGCTCCTGTAAGACTTGCAATAACCGGAAATCATGAGTTTGAGCAGGCATATTACGGTCGTGAAACCGTTCAGGATGTGTACAACAGATTCAAAACGGCAATGGGATATGACGAGCTTAATTTCAACAGAAAAATTAAAGGCTATCACTTTATAGGACTTAACAGCGAAGGCTCCGCCGTGCATGGAAATTATGGCGATACAAGTGCGAACTGGCTTCGTGCTCAGCTTGACGCGGCTGTTTCAGACGACCCGTATCAGCCGATTTTTGTTATGGTTCACCAGACAATTGCCAATACGACTTACGGAAGCAACTGGGGAGCTGACAATACCGGAAAGCTTGCCGAGGTTTTAAAGGATTATCCTCAGGTCGTATATTTTGCGGGACACTCGCACTATCCTCTTGAAAATGAGCGCAGCATCTATCAAAAGGATTTCACTGCAGTTGATGTAACCTCTTTGCAATATGTTTCGACTGAAATGAGCGGAACCTCGGACGGTTATTCGGCGCAGGGAGCTCTTATGTTTGAAATTAACGGAAGCGCAAAGGATTTGAAGATTGACCGTTATCGTATCCGAAACAATGCGGCCGCGAAGGAACGCGATCCGTGGAATCTTAAGCTTCCGATAAAAAAGAGCGAGTATAATTATACCGACGCGAGAAAAGCTGAACGCGCGGTGCCTGAATTTGCGCCGGGTGCAAAATTAACCGTTTCGGATGTTACGGTCAATTCGATGAAGGTCGCGTTTCCTGCAGCGACCCATACCGATTTTATTCAGGGCTACAATGTCAGCATAATAGAAAAAGGAACGACTGTTCCGGCGCTTACAAAGTACATCGTATCAGACTTTTATCTTGATTATAAAAACATGAAAAGTAATTATGATACATCTGTTACCGGACTCAGCCCAAACACTGACTATACTGTTGAGGTAGCTGCGCTGGAATCTTTCGGTAAAGAAAGCACGGTTTTATCGGAAACCTTTACGACAAATGCTGTGACAGACCCGTCACAATCTTTCCCCCGTTCCGATTTCTTTGACGTAAATTTTTCGGGCGGATTCAATGATAATTCAGGCTATCGCCGTGCGTATACGCTTTACGGTTCGGGTAATCAGTCAAAAATTGTCAAATCAGAAGCTATAGGTCGGAAAGTTCTGTCTGCAAACGGCTGGATTAATTACCCTATGACTCCGAGTATGCTTGCAAAGATTACGAATAGCATTACTATGGAAATCGCATTTATGATTCCTGACGAATGGCCGGCTGAAACACAGTGCCTGTTCGGAAATCCTGAGTCCGGCGGTGTGTGCTTTGAGGCTCATGCAGGAGGAGAATTAGTAGCAAATATTAATGTGGGAGGTTCATGGAAGAGCGCAGCAGCGACCGGTCTTGTACCAAACACATGGTATCACGCAGTGGCTGTCTACGACGGTACATCTGTAAAGCTTTATATGAACGGTTTGCTTTCAGCAACAAATGACAGTGCCGCAGGAACAATACATCATAACGCCAACATGCTGTGGATGACGATAGGCGCTAATGCAAACACCGCAGGCAATGCAACAAATAAATTTATCGGGGAAATGGCGTTGGCACGCATTTATACAGATGCAATGAACGCTTCAGAGGTGGCACAAACATATAATCTCTTTAGTACCGATCCTCTTTATCAGGAGATATACAGTAATGGAGTATTAATGGAAAAGCTTTTGAATGAGGATTTGACTGAAGCGCAGAAAACAAAGCTTACAAGCCTTGTATCGGAAGGAAAAACTTTGCTCGAGAGTGCAAGCCTGCAGGAATCAGCTGCCCAAAATTATCTTGACAAAGTTCAGAAGTTACTTGATGAAATCGCTGTAAGCAATCCCTCAATCAAATGGGATATTTATCATGATGACTGCTCGTCTTATGCATTCCTTCATGAAAGGTCTGCAAATTGGCAGTTAGATAAGGCATTGTCTCCCGTCAATAAACAATTTTTTGCAAAGAATGACAGCAACGAAGCTTATTTAATTTATAAGGTAGACGGATTTATAAGACAGTATTATATCGATATTCTTAAATATGGTGATTTCGGAGATCCCGATGAGGTTGAAATTTATCTTTCAAAAGACGGAACTAACTGGGATAAGGCCAACAGTAAATATACGGATCCTGTACCTGACCCGGGCTATGATGAGGGAGATGCTGTGGCATGGTTGAACACCACAATATCGGAAAATAGTGATAATGAATTTGTTTACGGCGAGTATTCATATCTGAAAATTGTATTTAAGTCCTTTGCAAGTGGAATCAATTATGCTTTGGGTGTCGATGATGTCAGAATCTTTTACTCAGAAATTTCTGATGACATCTCTCTGGATGACGGCGGCAACGGTAATGACAACGGCAACGGTAATGGTAATGACAACGGTAACGGTAACGGTAATGACAACGGTAACGGTAACGGTAATGACAACGGTAACGGTAACGGTAACGGTAATGATAACAGTAGTGGAAGTGGAAGTGGAAGTGGAAGCGGAAGCGGAAGTGGAAGCGATTCGTCAACCAAGACCGGTGAAGCGCCTATCACTATGATATTATTCGCCTTTGTCTGCGCAGGTGCGGTGACGTTGTTTAGCAAGCGCAAAAAAACGCTCCGACAGTAATTTGATTTTTCCGTTTCTCTTATTGAAAGTATAAAAAAGACCTCCCTCACATGTCTCATAATGTGAGGGAGGTCTTTTTACGTCTGCATGAAGTCGTATATTCAATGCCGTAATGTCAAAGGTTTTTGTATTACAGGAGATTTTTCTCTTTTAATTGCTGCAGGTTTACTGCCATTCCTATGAGGGGAGCGTCATTGACAAGCTTTGATGTTTTCAAAACCGTATGAGCCTGAAAGCTTGGCATGATTATTCTTTTTAGTCTGCTTTGAATATCCGATACCAACGGTTTTCCGATTTGGGAAATTCCGCCGCCTATTATAATAAGACCGGGATCGAAAATATGAACAAGACCGGCAAGACCGGTTGCCAGATTATCAAGAAATTTTTCATATACCATAACAGCAAAATGTTCTTTTTGGTTTACTCTGTCGAGAAGCTCTTCGCCGTCTATCATCAACTTTGTTAAACGAAAATAGTCTCTTAACAGCGCTCCGGTCGATGCATATTGCTCAAAACAACCATACATACCGCAGGTGCACGGCAATCCCCCTTGCTGGATAATCATATGTCCGATTTCTCCCGCACTTCCCATAATTCCTCTGACCAGACGGTTTTCAAGCATAATTGCGCCACCGATTCCTGTGCCTATATTAATCAGCAGAAAATTGTTCTCACCCTTCGCTGCGCCAAAAGCCTGCTCTCCGATTGCCGCCGCGTTGACATCATTATCAACCTCGCATGGCAATTTGAAGGTGGATTGTACAATGTCCTTGAACGGTGTCCCGGTATATCCCGGAAGATTTTTAGTTGCAAAAAGAACACGACCCGAAACATGGTCAATCTGACCCGCCGAGCTGATTCCGATGCCATCAATCAGTTCTCCGGAATCTTTTATTATTGATTTTGATATAGATACAACCTTGGCAGGTATAGAGTTTTTGCAATCTGTTATGGGAGTGTAAACTTTTCCTCTCATAAGCATATTTCCATCAGAAACAACGCCGTATTTTATATTTGTTCCGCCTATATCAAAGCAAAGTGATGCCATTTCTCAGACCACCTTTATTTACCTAAAATATCGTCGGCATATTGCGTGTACGATATATAAAGCTCAACCGTATCCTGCCTTCCCAATCGTCGTGAAGCGTCAGGGTGGTTCATAAGACCGGTGTATTGATATCCGTAAATCTGCTCAAGCATATCATATGACCGTATTTCTTTTATCAATTCGTCATAGGATTTTGGAATAAGACCGTCGTCAAGCGGAAATTTAAACATTTCCATATCAACCCAGAAGTGAGTTTTGGTTTTTTCACACATTTCTGCAATCCGGGGAACATTGTATTTTTCCTCGTAGCGTGCAAAAGCAAACGGAATCAGGATATCAAGATTTTCAAGGATAGGCATCCACTCGTCCTTGTATATATGAAAATCGATGTTATTAGGTGCCAGTGCAACTGGCTTGGTCGGAGTAAGTTTTTGGACAAATTCCCTGTACTCCTTAAAAAAGCTTTGAATATCCCTGTATTTCTCATCGGGTACCGGCGGATATCCATAATAAAGAGCGCCCATAATTTCCTCGGAAACATACCAACCGTAAAAGGATGGATGATGACCATACATTTCATTAAGCTCGACAGTTATTTTTTTATGCCATTCAAGCGATTCCGGAGAAAAATCGAACCATGCATATAAGCCTACGCCCGGAAAAACAGTCATATCGCACTCGTCCGCGGCCGAAAGGATTGCTTCAATGGGGTCATCTGTGCCAAGCTCACACCTTGAAGAAAATAACATGCTTGGATACATTGCGCTTCCTGTATATGTACTTGCCGTCATATCATGCTGATGGACATATTCGTTGGAATAAAAAACATTTTGAATCAATATGCTTGTTATTCCCGCGTTTTTCATGTCATGTATTTTTGAGCGCCAGTCATCTGCAGTCATTTGCTTAAGCTCGGAATTAAACCAACGAGCCTCGTCCTCACTCCAATGATACAGACCTATCCAGCATCCGTCAAGAAGCTGGTCGGACATGGTGTTTTGAGGAACAACGGTATAAGGTGTATCCTTTGTAAAGCTTTTGCCGCCGTTTGATACAAAGTCTGCTGACAGTACAAGCTTGCCCGAAAGCTTTGATACATCCAAAAAAATCCGGTTAAGCGATAAGTCACCTTTAAGACTGAATTCACCTAATTTGATAGTTCCCGACAACATTTTTGCGGTGACAGTCAGCAAGCCGTCAGAGGGAACCGATACACGCATCTCAGGCTTTGCCATTGCCGAAACACGATTGCCCGGAACCATAGTAAGATACATTTTCATGATGTTCATACCTATACCTTATCCTAAAAGTTTTTCATTAAGCTCTTTTATTACAGCTTCTGCGCCGGCCTTGTTCGCGTTAACAAACTCTGTCCACTTTGCGGCCGCTTCATTTTCGTTTTTAGTCGTAGTAATTATCATATTCATTTGCTTGTACGGATCGCCTGTAAAGGCGTTAAAATCGCGCGAATCATACGCCTTAAGCTTGCTGTCATAAGGGAATTTTATCGTTGGACCTTTTGCTTTAAGATTGAACAGATGAGCAATGCGGTCACGTGCCTTTGTTTCAAGGCTCGGATTCTTTTCGTGGATCGACGTTCCCTCGACAGGACCATGATAAACCATCATATATCCGTCAGGAACTTTAAGGTTGAATTGATTGTAAAGACCGCTTTCGGGATTGATTTCACGAAGAGTTTTGGTGTTTCCTTCAGCATCCCTGGTATAATCTTTTTCGGGCATACCGAAAACATGCATAAACTGTCCTTCTTCACTGCAAAGGAAATCATATACTTCTAAAAATCTTTCAAAAACGTCATCCTTTATTTTATTGCTGAAGAAAACCTCTGACCAGTAGTTTCCAAGATCGCGTTCCATATACTTTCCATCGCTTGAAAGAAGGAGTGCAGCGTCAACATTGTCAGTAAATTCCTGACCGGGATTTTGTTGGACAAAAGCATCTCTTACAGTATTGCAGAAGAAATTTATGTCGCTTCCGTCATAATATGAAAAGGTTTTACCTGTAGCAAATTCTGTGCGTGCCTCGTACATTGGAAGTGTTGTGTATTCCTTGTGGATGAAGCCTGAATCATAAAACTTCTTTGTCCATTTAAGACCTTCTATAAACTCAGGCTTTGCAGCGACCCATTCGTAAGTGTTTTTATCCTTGTTAAGAACAAAATTGTCTTTCGGCTTGTCAAAAAAGGTATCAATATACTGATAAATTCCAAGCTGGAAAATCATATTAGGCTGGATGCTGTTATACATAAGTGCATTCGGATTTTTTGCCTGAACCTTCGTATACATATCATAAAGTTCTTCAACCGTATATGCATCTTTAATCTGCACGCCCGCATCTATTGCCCACTTTTTATTGTATATAAACTGAAAGGTGTAATCGGTAGATTTTCCGCCCATGTCAAGCGACCGCGGAATGGCGATGTATTGTCCGTCATACATAAAGGCTTCTTTGGCTGTGACCGCCTCAACATTCTTTGCAATATTGGGATATTTTGTTGCATAATCGGTCGGCAGGGGCTTAATAATTCCCTGACTCGCGTATTTTTGATATTCGGCGGGGCTTGGAAGCGCAGCGACCGCAACATCGGGCAGAGAGTCGGTATTTATCATAATTCGAATCTGGTCAGCCCATGTCGAATAGTTGACCGATACATACTCAAAACGCACATTGAATTTGTCGCAAATGTACGCCCAGCGTTCATCGTAATAGTCTGAATCAGGGTCGGTCAGCTCATCGGACGAGGTTAAAAACACATCGTTGTCCACCACCCGAATGGTCATTTTTTCTCCGGTATTCTTGTTCGGACGACTTCCATTGCAGCCCGAAAGTACTCCTGTAATTGCTGTTACGATGAAAACACATAAAAACAGTGATAAAATTTTTCTTTTCACACTAAAACCTCCAGTTTATTTTTATCTTATTACCCACCACTTAATGCCTACGGCATTTGAAGTGGGGGTTTTGGGTTAAGACCCCCGCCTCTGTAGGCGGGTCCCAAATTCAGCGGTGGGTCCAATCCCCCGCTGAATCCCTGAGCGAAGCGAATTGGATTTATTCTTTAATTGCACCGGTCATAATGCCGCTGACAAAGTATTTCTGAATCAGCGGATAAAGCAGCATAATAGGCAGCATGGTGATTACTACGGCAGCCATCTTTACACTTTCTATATAAACACCTCCGGTGGCATCTCCCGGACGGTTTATGGACGTTGCAATCAGGAGTTTACTGCGCAGTGCGTATTGCAACGGAAATTTATCGGGATCACGTCCCAAAAACAACATGGCGTAAAACCATTCGTTCCACATATCGACGGCTTTAAAAAGCGCTACCGAAGCAATAACCGGCTTGGAAACAGGGAGTATAATTGAAAACAATATACGCCAGTCGCCGGCTCCGTCAAGGCGTGCGGATTCTTCTATGCTGTTTGGAATATTCATAAAGAAATTACGCATTAAAAGCATATAAAACGGCGTGAAGCCCGCGGGAAGAATCAGCGACCACAGTGAACCGACAAGGTTCATTTGCTTGATAAGAATATAATATGGAACCATACCGCCGGTGAAAAACATTGTGAAAATAATATAATTAAGGAAAATCATTTTCCCGGGAAATCTTCTTTTGGAAAGCGCATATGAGCATGGGGTTGTGATTACAAGACTGTAGCCAACCGTACAGGCAACAATAATTGCTGTGTTTTTGTATCCGGTGGCAAGCCAGCCGCTTGCGTCAAACAAAATTGTTATGTAGGAATCAAGCGTTGGATTCGACGGCCAAAAAGCAAATTTATCAAAAATATATTCCTGTTGACTCATAAGCGAAATGACCACCGCATTGTAAAACGGATACGCCATGGCTAACGCAATAATTGATATAATAGTAAGGACAAGAACATCATACAGTGAGAATTTTTCGCCTCGCAGCGGCCTCAGTTTGATTTTATTCCTGTCACTAAGGTTAATTAAAAGCGTAATCACCGCAGGTAATGTAACAGCCGCAAACACAACACTGATCCAAAACGCCCATAGGCATTCAATGTCTGTGGCAAGCTCGAAAGTAAACCATACACAAAAATTT
>JGI994J12354_10003587_pt1 | contig 14405 bp, 13 predicted proteins | sample IntmicLarv3ML3BL_FD_12354 | JGI IMG/M metagenome (IMG submission 12354)
CAACACTAATTATGCTGCAGATATTTCTCGAAGATGTCTAATAGACGCCGAAATTTTCAGATCTATCCAAACATGCAAATAACACTAAAGATAATAACGGCTGTGCCAATGATTGGCACAGCCGTTATTATCTTATTAGGGGATTGAGGGGATTATTTCAGCAATTCTTTCAGTTTGTTTTCTTCCTCAGCACTGATTGTATATGTATGTTTATTGTCATCAGGGAATGCGCCTTCACGCACTTCATTGCAGTATTCAGTGAACGCGTTTTTCAGCTGTTCACCGAGATTTGTATATTTCTTGACAAATTTCGGGGTAAAGTCATCATAAAGACCCACCATGTCCGCATATATCAGGAGTTGTCCATGAGTGAACGAACCTGCGCCGATACCAAGAATCGGAATACCAGCCTCATCAGTGATTGCCTTGCCGACTATCGCGGGAACGCCCTCGACCAGAATACTGCATGCACCGGCAGCCTCTATATCCTTCGCCTGTGCCATCAATTTCAAAGCGGCATCCGCACTCTTTCCCTGTGCTTTATAACCACCGAGCTGTCCGGCAAACTGGGGAGTAAGGCCAATATGACCCATTACAAGTATACCGGCATCAGATATTGCTTTTACACGGCTTGTAATTGCATCTCCGGCTCCCTCGAGTTTAATGCAATCGCATCCTGCTTCTTTAATAAACCGTCCGGCATTCCTAACAGCCTCTTCATCAGAGACCTGATAAGACATGTACGGCATATCGCCTACGATGAAAGTATTGGGTGCGCCACGGCGGACAGCCTGGCAGTGGCTGATCATATCATCCATTGTGACAGGAAAAGTAGTCTCATAGCCGAGAGTTACCATTCCCATCGAGTCACCGACCAGGATCATATCCACCCCTGCGCGCTCCTGATACTTGGCTGTAAGATAGTCGTAGCATGTCAGATACACTATCTTATCACCTGTGCTCATCATTTTGTTGAAATCCAAGATGCTTTTTTTCATTATATTCTCCATCCTTTTATTATTGTACGGCATGGGGTCTATTCCATCCGGTGTATCTGCTTTTTTCTAGTTAGCAGGACGTCGTATGAAGGAATCCATGCCTTTGCGTATGTGGTAAGTTCTTGCTTTAGATAGCCTTTGCCTCTTCTGCAATGCTGTAACCCAGTCTCTTTTCGATGATGCTCTCAATATGGCGTTTTGCGTCACTATCAAGCTCTGGCATTTTATATGAAGCCAACCTTCTTTCGACACACTCATTTGCCATATCACTATAGGTTTTGCCCTCAGCATTCCATAGTTCGTACCCTCTGCGGTCTGCCAGCATAGGCTGGAACAGCTCTGTCCTAAATTCCATCATAGTTGACTCATGGCTAAGGTAATTTCCCGCATCAAATCCATCTGCAATGACCTGTGTGAGGTCGTCCGGATATTCTCCTAAACCATCTTGCACACGCCGAATTCTAAGAACAATATCCTCGTCCATCACCCATTTTGAGAGTGACATAGACATATATGCTTCCAGAACGCCAATACCCTGAATCATAAAATCAATGCCGTTATTTAAGCTGACCATCAGGTTAAGCGCGGCCTCAATTCCAGCCTGTGCGTCAATCGATTTTGAATCGGATAACCCACCGCCTCCGCGGAAAGGAATATCATAAAACGCTGCCATCTGGGAGCAGCCTGTTGAAATCAAACTGTACTCCGGTGTCCCCAGTGAAAGCCCCATCGAGCGCATATCCATAACTGAGGATGTGGTGCCATATATCACAGGAGCGCCCGGGCAAATTAACTGGGAATATGTTATCCCCGCTAGAACCTCAGCATTCGCCTGAAGGATCCCTCCCATGAGGTAAATCGGTCCTGTTGCTCCTGCCAAAGAGCAGCAGGAAATGTTGGTAGCCTGCCCTTCCTCCGCATACGCACGTATTCCTTCCAGCATTGACTTATCCCATGCCATAGGAGAGAGGCTGTTGCAGATTCCGGCAGCAACGACTTTGTCGCTGATGCCTGTCGTAATACGGGCGAATTCTATACAGTCTTTTGACACTGCCTTTCCCTCCGTTTGTCCAAGGAAGGGCAGGTCTGTCATAGAAAGTGTCAGTCAGCAGCATTTGAAGATAAAGCGAATGCTGCGAGCTTATTGATGTGGGATAAAGCGAACCGCTGTTTACAACACCAATAACAGGGCTGGTCTGTGTCATGCGCAGCATATCTTTATAGTGCTCAAAGGTGACCTGATGCTGATTTCCCGATTTGTCAATGATGTTCGGAATGCCCGAACAGGCGAGAATAGCCGTCCGGCAACCTTTACCAACTTCAATTGTCTTTTTCGCATCACGTGCATGGAGCGTGAAGCGGGATGGGGCTGCTTTCACCGCTTCTTCGACAAGTTTAGGCGGAATATATACCTGTTCGCGCTCAACTCTTGCTCCGTGTTTTGCAAAAGTCGCCCTTGCCTCTTCACAATTGAGCTCAATCCCATGAGTCCATAATAGCTCTAATGTCTGTGCATGAATCCTGTCCACTTGTTCAGGCGTCAGCGCCTGCATCGTTATGCGCATGTTTTCCCCTCCGTAAGTTTCAAACACCTATATATACTCACACAAGCTCAAAGATTTTAGAAAATCACATCTGTCATAACCAAAAGATCCCAACACATCTCCTGCTGCACGCTGTATTTCTTGCATATCCCGCGGCGGTACCCAACTGGTATCCATTTTCTCACTTTCCGCGTGTAAAAAATGTAATCCCTCCAGACTGGATTGTGATATCCCTGCGATATAACTCTCCTGCCTGCAGTGCTCTGCAGTGTGCGGTTGGGCAATAAATCCTCCGCCGCCTATAGAATCCGTAATCACATCCAGCGCAAGGCAGCCGTCTGATACATCCATGTCCTTGCTATACCGGCTTTGGCGACGGATAAGTTCTAAATCAAGTAAGAATTTTTCATATGACATTGCTCCGTATGCGCTTAAAATTCCCGCACCATGCAGTACAAATGCCGCGCCGTGCTCCTGCCCGCTTCCCAATGACATAGCGCTCTCATAGGCACTTTGAATACCTACAAAATCGGCATCTGTTACCGCTCCTGCACCTCTGCCGGGCAAGCCATAATATGCGGCAAGTTCTAATGATGCGGCGCACAAAGTTGAAAATACCGGTGTGCCGATTGAAACCGAAGCTTTCTGCAAATTCATTACTGTGGGATGCACGCCATAAATCACGGGATTTCCCGGCGAAATTGCTTGGATCATTGCAATAACGGCAAGTGCCTCCGCATTTCCCGTCACTATGGTGCCGGAGGCAGTAACGGGTGATGTCGCTCCTTGCATTGGACCGGGTGACACAATCTGCACCTGCCTGTGCTCACAGCACTTCATTAATACTTCACAATTCGTATAGTCCAGATTTAAAGGACTGTTTGTGCTTATGAGAAACATTACCTTGGGTGTACTGCAAAAGGCAGCTTCTCCGCCAAACACTGTTTTTAAGAGGGTGAATTCAGCATCAAGTTCGTTGCCAGCGGCAGGGATTCCGAGCAGACACTTGTCAGATAGAGCCATAGCCGCCGCTATCAAAAAGGCAGGACTGTGTTCCGGCGTATCAACAGGCTGCACCGGCAGCCCGCCATAAAAATCCATTTCATCAGAGGCTTGTATCCACTTGTTAAATCGCAAATAGTCCGCAAACACAGCCGGGCGAATTGCCTTGTCATGCTCCACAACAGATGTGCAGCCATAACCCGGCGCAAGAGCCCATGCTCCTCTTCCTATCAGTTTTCCATTGTTTTCCGCCCTGCTATGTACTAAAAACTCTCCAGGAGCTCTTTGAATTAGATTCATAAGTGTGTTTTCATCAAAAAACACCCGGTCACCGCGAACATCAAGTCCGCACCGGCTTAGTGTTCCCCTTAGCTTTTCATCCATTACACGCATTCCAATATCTCTAAGCGCGGCGACAGACGCACTATGTATAGTCTGAAGCTTTCTTTTGTCCAGAATTGCCACGCTCCGATCCCCCTTTATGCGTATATGGCGGTCTTACGCTTATCCGACTCCCAGATAGCGCTTTTGAATATCCTTGTCCTGTCTCAAAACCTCGCAGCTTCCGTCCATAACAACACGTCCCTGTTCCATTACATATGCGCGGTCAGCAATCTGTAATGTGGTGTGGACATTCTGTTCGACAATTAGGGTCGTTACGCCCTCTTCCTTCAGCTTCATAATGGTTTCAAATACTAGGACAACGTTTTGCGGAGATAGTCCCATTGAAGGTTCATCCAGCATTACCATTTTTGGACTGCACATAAGGCCGCGTCCTATTGCCAGCATCTGCCGTTCGCCGCCAGACATTGTCCCTGCAAGCTGACGTCTGCGCTCAGCAAGGCGCGGAAAAAGCTCGCAGACATATTCATAATTTCTCTTTTTCTCGGCACGATCCCTGATGGAATATGCTCCCAGCATTAAATTTTCTTCCACAGTCATTGCAGTGAAAAGATTCCTCTCTTCCGGTATAAAAGCCAGTCCCTTTTTTGCCAGAACACTGGTCTTCTTGCCGCTTATCTCTTCATCTGCGAATACAACCTTTCCGGACATTGGCTTCAAAACGCCGCTGATACACTTCAGAGTTGTCGTTTTTCCCGCACCGTTCAACCCCAGTATCGCAACAACTTCACCCTTTTTTATTTCTAGTGAAACATCCCACACAACCTGCAGGTAGCCGTATGAAACATTAATGTTCTCTAGTTTTAGCATACATTTATCTCCTAAATACTGGTCTGCATCCGTCATACGGCGCTAGAGCATGTAGTTTTCGCCAAGATAGGCCGTCTGCACTTGCGGATCGCTCATAACTTTTTCCGGCTCACCTACTGCGATAAGCTCGCCAAAGCATAAAACCGCAATGTGATCACAAACATCAAGGATGAGCTTCATCAAATGCTCAACGATAATAATCGTGATACCCATTTCATCACGCATTTTTCTCATAAGCGCGGTAATATCCACCAGCTCTGCGGGTGTGAGCCCCGCTGCAACCTCATCCAGCAGAAGAAGCTTGCAATCTGATGTCAGCGCGCGGGCAATTTCCAGTTTTTTCAGCTGCATTGTATTCAAATTCATTGCCAGAGTATCCGGGTCTGCCGGAAACTCAACCAGTTCCATAAACTCCAATGCCTTTTTACGTGCATCTGATCTGGATAAATTTGCTCCAAAAATTCCTCCTACCAGAACATTCTCCAGTGCGGTCATTTGAGGAAAAGAACGTACAATCTGGTATGTTCTGGACATTCCTTTATTTGTGATGATATGTGGTTTTTTTCCTGTTATATCCTCTCCATGGAAAAGCACCTGGCCTTCTTCCGGGCGGTACGCCCCGCACAGGCAATTCAGAAGAGTTGTTTTCCCTGCTCCGTTTGGTCCGATCAGTCCATATATCTGTCCTTCTTCCACATTGAGTGAGACATCATTAACAGCCTTCAGACCGCCAAACCGCTTACCTACTCCCCGAGTTTCCAGTATCGGCATGGACATTACACCTGCTTTCTGATTCATCTTCTTGTGCCGGGCACGGCTTTACCATTTCGGTAGGCCATGCCCGCCAGCTGCATCATTTACTTGCCTTTACTTTTTTTCTATCTGAAGTTCGCTGTTCTTTTGGTCAGCAGGCCATACAACATTTGTTTCGCCATCCATGTACTGGATAACCGGGAACATGTAGTATCCTGATCCAACAACGGGATCCGGAAATGTCTCAGGAGTGTATTTGTACTCAGCGTGGATGATTCCATCTGTGTATGTCAGCTCACCGGTAATAACTTTTTCTTCCGCACACTTTGTCAGTGTCTCTGTGGTGATTTCACCGTATGTTTCCAATGTAGTTTTTAGAACCTTGATGAAGTAGTTTGCAAGGTCATAGCACATGCCTGCTGTTGAGGGACCGGGATCTGTTCCAAACTTACCCTTGAACTCCTCTGCAAATGCCTTTGCTTCGGGCGTTGCCCACTGAGGAATCTGGTCAATAACATAGTTAGATGCATCGCCAGTCAGCTCATACCATTCGCCAACCCAACCTACGCCATCACAGATAATCAGAGAATCCAGGTTAACCTCTTTGGACTGCTTGATAAAGGAAGAAACCGCCGGAGGATCTGACATGGTTCCGATAAGCAGTGAGGCTTCCTTGGATTTTATCTTATTGAGAAGGGGATAGAACTCAGTCTCACCGAGCTGTACCCACTCTTCAGCCACACAGGTCCATCCTGCATCTTCAAACTGCTTTTTAACCGCATCGCCGAACTGGCGTCCCCAGTCCTGATCAACTCCATATACCGCAAAGTTGCGATTAGCAGGCTCCCACAAGCCGGAGTCAATGGCCTCAATTACTGTTTCAACATAGCCTGCCGTCAGTTTCTCAGGAAGCGGCCATCCTTTTCCAACCCAGTATTTGTATTTTTCTGGATCAGCATCATATTTATTATTGACGTCAACGCCTGCTCCAAAGGAGAAGAAATGCGGGATTTTATACTTTGCAGCAATTTCCATACAGGAAACAGATACCCAACTGTGCCAGTCCATAAAGCCCACATCGACCTGATCCTGAGTAATAACTCTCTCGTAAGCTCTGGCTGCTTTCTCTGCATCGGATTCTGAATCAGCGTAAACAAACTCGATTGTATAGTCGCCAATTTTATAATCTATTGCTGAGAATGCCATGTCCGTGGCTTGTTTGAACTCCTCACCAACCCTTGCTGAAGGTCCGGTGAATGGACCTAGCATACCCACTTTTATAACCTTGCCGCCATCTGCGGCACCGTCATTTGCCGGAGCAGTCTTTTTCGCTCCGCAACCCACTATGGATACCATCATTGCAACGGATAACAGAACTATAACCACTCTTGAAAAAAGATCTCTTCGTTTCATTTTGTCTCCTCCTAACAAATTTTGTTTCCTTAATTCTCCGGTGTGTCTGCTGCTTCTTTTTTTGTCATCTTGTTTTTCAGACGAATTGCAAGCTCCTTGCAGGATTCGATAATGCCTGAGAGTCCTTTAGGATAAAATATCATCACAAAAATCATCAGCGCGCCATATATTATCAGACGCATCTCTTCCAGATTTTTTAATGATTCCATAATTGGCATCAGGATAACTGCACAGAGCAGTCCTCCCCAGATGCTTCCCCTGCCGCCGATAAAGGCAAGTGCGATTATTTCTGTTGTGGAACTGGTGTTTATTACCTTCGGGATAACAATGCCGGAAAAGTGCGCATAAAATCCGCCTATCAGTCCTCCCACCGCACAGCTTACCGTGAAATTCATAATCTTGTACTTCACAGGGTTTATACCTGAGGACTGCGCAGCTTCAACATCCTGCCCAATAGCGCGGAATGCAAGCCCTATATTTGAATGGGATATCCTCTTTAAAAGCAGAAAAACCGCAATTGTGAGAACAAGAATTACATAGAAAAGTGATGTATATGTATCTGCCTCAATCAGTGCACCGACTGTCAGACCTTTTGCTCCACCAGTGAGGTCTACAAGGTTATTTGCCAGAGCAAAAAGTGCCATAGCCACAAACCATGTCATACAGGATGCGAAAATTCCTCCCAGGCGAATCGTTAGAATACCAAGCAAAAATCCGATAACAGCAGCTACAGCTGCTCCCGCAAACATTCCTATCCAGGGGCTGATACCCAATCTCATCATGAGTATCCCCGATGTGTATGCACCAAGTCCCCAGAAGGCTGAAAACCCGAAATTGTTTATGTTTATGAATCCCGAGGTAAAATCAAATGCCATGGCAAAAGCGCCATACATCAAAGAGGATACCAAAACGCGCATATCTGCATTATCCGTTATAAAAAGCGGCGCGAAGCCAAGAATTACGAACATTACAAGGCTTGCTGGAGAAATACCGAATTTACTTGCCAATTCCTTCAGCCGCTGAGAGAGGTTTTTGTTTTGTTTTGTCTGAGTGCTCTGCATAATGTTTTCCCCCTATTCCACAGCGCTCTTGACACCCTTTTTACCAAATAATCCGTTTGGTTTCAAAAGGAGAATCAAAATAATTACACACAGGCTTATAACATCCATCCATGACGCTCCGAAATACATAACAGCAATTGTCTCCAGAAGACCCACTATAAGACCACCCACGATACTGCCGCCAACATTTCCTATACCCACAAGGATGAGAACAAACCACGATTTATTAAGAGGTGCAATACCCACATAAGGGTTCGCCGGTGCGATAGCCAGCAACGCTCCCCCGGCAAGAGCCGCCAGTGCGCAGCTTAAACCAAATGTAAACACATGTATGGTTGCCAAATCAATTCCGACAAGCTCAGCACCGGTAGGATCCTGTGATACAGCGCGAATTGCACAGCCAAGCCTGGTTTTATTGAGGAACAGCATGAGTCCGATAATCGCAAAAACCGCTATGGCAAATCCAACAATACGGTCATAGGGAATGTTCATCCCCGCAAATGGCACGGAACCTTTCCAATAATTTGTTATGCCAAAGTACTTTGATCCCATAACCATGCGAACAACATTTTGAAGAATTATAGAAATGCCCAGTGTCAGCAAAAATGTGTTCATTAGCCAGTTCTTCTTACTCCGGACGCGCAGCGGATAAAACAGAGTACGCTCAAGGATGATTCCCACGATGAAAACTGCTACTGCCGCGAGTGCAATTGCAATTAACGGATGGAGTCCGAAATTTGAGAAAAATATGTATGAGAAATATGCACCTAACATGTACATTTCACCATGTGCAAAGTTTGCGATATTCATAACTCCGAACACTAATGACAGTCCCATTGCCATAAGCGAGTAGAATCCGCCCCTAAGTAAAGAGGTGATCAAGGAGTTGATGATTATTGTGGAGTCGATTGATATTCCCATTTGATGTCCCCCCAGACTAAAATATTCTTGCCTCTCTTTATATATAATTAATTACTCTTCGTAATATTGGCTTTCGTCAAAAACAAACCTCCCTGTGTTTAAAATAGGCAAACCCTCGTTTTGCATTGTCGTACATAGTTCGAGATTAAAGTATTTTTCGTTAATTATAATTTATTTGCACATAAAAATCAAGAATTAATACGTGCATTTGTCTATTTCTACCGATTTGATAAAATGTTTTGCATTTTTTGTAGAGTCATACAAAAAACGTACTATTGATAAAAATCTCTTGATTTTGAATATGACAATAAGTATAATTATCGCAACGTGCATTATTATGATACACAGTTCGGCATTGCAGAACATCATTTTGGGAGATTTTTCTTGTAAAAACCCAGTAGTCTTGTGATAAAAAATTCATATGGATAAAGAATAAAAAAGGAGATGCAGATTATGGATTATTTGAAGACAAAACCGATCGCAGTTTTGGGCGGCGGCGCAGTTGCCAAGGCAATAGCCGGTGACTGTGCTCTAGGCGGTGCGAGTGTACGCATCTGTGACATGATGCCTTTTGCAGAAAACACACTCAGAAACGTCGAGCGCGTGGGCATCAAGTTCTACGGCGATCAAATCAACCTCTATGGTTTTGAGCGTGAAGGCATTGCTAAAATGGATCTCGTCACCACGGACGTTGCCGAGGCTGTCAAAGGAGCAGGCATCGTTGTTGTGGCAACCCCTACTTTCGGGCACGTACCCTTCTTCGAGAAGCTGATCCCCTGTCTCGAAGACGGTCAGGTTATTCACATTTTCCCGGATAACTTCGGTTCTCTCATCCTCCGCCGTATGATGGACGAGGCCGGCTGTACTAAGAAAGTTATTGTCGGCGGATGGTCAAGCTCCACATATGGCAGCCGTGTCGATATTCACGGCGGTGTTATAACACACAAAATCCGCGTATATTACAGAGCTATTACTCTTCGCGGTGCAGCTATGCCTGCATGCGATACTGAGAAATTCCTCGAGAGCTCAAAATACCTCCCCAGCATGGATGCTGTTACATTCGGCGACGGTGTGGTTGCCGGAGATACCGCTCTGGACACCGGTCTTTCAAATGTCAATCCTGTTCTGCATTGCCCCGGCGCAATTCTTGGTGTCGGCGTAATGGAGAACTTTGGTACAATTTTTGGAGATGATAAGAAAAAATTCTCCATCTATTCCCATGCCTACTGCCCATCCATTTCCGAAGTTCAGTACAGTTTCTATCTTGAGGAGTGCGCACTTGCCAATGCAGTCGGCGTCGGCATCCAGCCTTATGAGCGTGACCATTTCTTCTCAAGAGAGAATGTTCTCGGGCAGGAATACATGGGTCTTGACTATCTGATTCCTTTCGAGGATCAGGATCCAATACAGTTCGGCACCGGGCCTTTCAACATGGAAAACAGATATATAACCGAAGATATCCCTGTTGGCTGCCATGTCTACCACCTGCTGGGTAAGAAGTTCGGTGTAGCGACACCTATAATCGATTCTATGATCAACCTGGCAAGCGCCATTCTAAAGCGCGACCTCACAGCAAACGCCTACACCCTTGAGAAACTGGGTCTTGGCGGCATGGACAAAGAACAAATGAACCGTTATCTGCGCGAAGGCGTGAAATAATTTTCAGGAGGTATACATACAATGTCATGCACTATCCCCCGTAACATATCCTTCTCAGTCCTTGACGAGAACAAAATAAAAAAAATACACGATCAGAGCATGTATCTCATGGAAAAGGTCGGGATGCTCGTCACAGGTGAGCGCAGTGTGAAGCTTTTAAAAGACAATGGCGCCACAATTGATGCCGACGGCAGAATGCACATCTCAGAGAAGATGGTTCTGGATGCGCTGGCTGCTGCTCCTAAATCTTTGACTCTCTATAACCGCGCGGGCGAGGTTGCTATGGAAATTGACCATAGAAATCAGGTGTATTTCGGTACGCACAGCGATCAGCTCGAGTATGTGGATCCTTTTGAAAACTGCATTCGTCCTTTCCTGCGCAGTGATATCAAATCAATGTGCCGTGTTGCCAGCTATCTGAAGAATATTCACTTTGTACTTTCCGTGGGAATGACAGAGGATGTCGAGCGCAGGCTGCAGACCCAGAGCACTCTTATTGAAACAATGAGGCATTTTGACAAGACTATCAACTTCTCTACAAACGATGTCGAATCACTTCAAGACTGCATCGACATTCTTGCAGATTTTTCTGGCGGACTGAAAAACTTTCAGGATAAGCCCTTTGCCTTCAACTATTGTGAGCCCATTCCTCCACTGACACATCCCCTTGAGAGCACAGAAAAACTCTTCATCAGCGCAGAGAACCGCATTCCCGTGGTCTACATGCCATACTGCATGATGGGCGGCACCAGCCCAATGGCAAGAGCAGGTACATTGGCACAGTGCAACGCTGAAGCGCTCTTCGGAGTTGTTCTCACCCAGCTTGTCAGCCCCGGCGCTCCCTTCATCTACGGCGCAATGCCCTCCATTTTCGACATGCAGACAACAATCGGCAGCTACGGCGCTTCAGAATTCCACAGGAATATTGCCGCCATGTCTGAAATCGTTAACAGCTACGGTTTACCTTTCTACGGCACAGCAGGCTGCACCGATGCCAAAACTGTTGATGTGCAGGCGGCCGGCGAAGCAAGTTATCAGATTTTGTCAACCATGCTCAGCAAGGCTAACATCATCCACGATGTGGGCGTTATGGATCACTGTAAAAGCGTATCTCCTGAGCTTGTTGTTCTCTCCGATGAGATGATTGAGAATTACAAGAGCTATACATCCGGTATTGATGTTGACGAGGACGATTTTGCCATTGATGTTATCGAAGAAGTCGGTCCCGGTAAGCAGTATATGACCCATGAGCACACTCTTATGAACTTCAGAGATGTATGGTACCCCTCTTACTACTCAAGAAAAATGGTCAATCCCGACGAATCCGATGTCATGCCTAAGATTAAGGAAAAGCTCAGCTACATCATTAACGAGTGGCAGGCTCCTGAGCTTGATAAAGATTCTCTTGACATTCTATCCGGATGGGAAAAGAAACTGGGACTTTAAGGCGGTGCTGATATGATTAATTGGCAAACCAGAGATCCTAAAATAAACTATATAAAAGCAAACAAAGACCACGTTTGTTACGGTATGGGGCTTGGCATCATTCTTCTAAATGATGCCTATCCCGGATTCCCCGGTGACGTCCGCAATGCCAGTGCTTTTTCCTACCCCGTACAATATGAAATTGCAGAGGGTGTTACAAACAAAACGCTGGTATATGACAAAAACCCCGCACAGTGCCGTGATGCTGTTGTTGCTGCTGCAAAAAAACTTGAAAGACTTGGCTGCCGCGCCGTCGCTGCAGAATGCGGATATTTCGCATTTTTCCAGCAGGATGTGGCAAATGCCGTTGAGATTCCTGCATTTATGTCCAGTTTGCTTCAGGTCCCCTTCATTCAGCAGGTCATCGGTCCTAAAAAGAAAGTCGGCATTGTCTGTGCTCAAAAGCAATTTTTAAGTGATGCTCACCTACAAAATGTGGGCATAGACCTTGAAAAGACAAACATTGTCATAGCAGGCTCACAGGATGAGTATGGCGTCACGGAATTCGATAATCTATGGAATCCCCAAAAACGACCGGCATGCCCGGAAGCCTATTTTGACAAAGCCGAAGAACAGATGATTGCATGCTGCAAAGCATTCGTGGAGAAAAACCCCGATATCGGCGCACTTATGCTGGAATGCACCGGCATGCAGCCGTTTGCGCGTGGCATACAGCGCGCGAGCTCCCACTGCCTGTGTTCAGCTGGGGAACACTGCTGGATTATGCCTACTCTGTCGTAAACCATAGAGATTACTATGGACATGTTTAATATCTATATGTATAATAATGTATATAAAAAACAGGGATTTTTTTCCAATTATTACCGCAATTCTCTGTAGCGTGCTCACATCTGGGAGTATGGGTACTCCTGCTTCATAACCGTGAGTAGCCGAAAAGCAAAATGCAGCGCACTGTGCAAGCAGGGTACTGCATTTATGCTATAGCACAATAACAAATAATCAGGTTGGCATCCGGCAGGTATGTTTTAAAAATGGTTGCTGAGGGATGTTAAAATTGAGGAGGATGTACGTGAGCAAACAGGAAGACAGATTTGTGCAGTCAGTTATTCGCGCTGTGGACATACTGCGCTGTTTTGAAGATGATGAAAGCTTGGGGCTTACTGAAATCAGCCGTAAAATAGGTCTGCACAAAAGCACCACTTTTGGTCTTGTAAGCACACTTGTCCATGCTTCCCTGTTAGAGAAAAACCAAAAATCGGAAAAATACCAATTGGGTTTGGGTCTTTTTTCTCTGGGCACCCTCGTTAAGCATGATTTGAGAAGTGTAGTAGAACCTTTCCTGATACAACTTGTTGAGCAGAGCAAAGAAACTGTGAACTTCGTTGTGCGAAACGGCGACAGCGTAATGTACATCTCTAAAATAGAGAGCCCTCATTCCATGAGGATCTGCACTCAGATAGGCCGGCACCTCCCACTATACTGCACAGCAGTCGGCAAGGCGATACTTGCATTTCTTGATGAGTCAGAGGTACGCTCTATACTTGAAGCCCGACCGCTGGAGGAGTTTACCGGAAAGACTATGACAGATGCCGAAGAAATCATTAAAACACTACCCTGTATACGCGCACAGGGCTATGCAGTAGACGACGAAGAGCTGGAATATGGTTTAACATGTGTAGCTGCGCCAATATTCAACAGCCAGGGAAAGCCAATAGCCGGACTTAGCGTCTCCGGTCCTACAAGTAGAATGGATCAGGCACTTTTAGATAAGTGCAGCATTCTGCTTCGCAATTATACTTCTCAGATAAGTGATAAAATGAAAAGACGATAATATCCCGTAAAATACTATGTGAAAATATAAGACGCAGATAAACGCTAGGTGAAAAACCTAGCGTTTATCTGCGTCTTATTCACCGCTAATTCTTGACTTTTTATAAGCCTTAGTTGATAATAAAATCAGTAATAACTATGTCTCTCAATCGCAAAAATAATACCCTGAAAACAAGCGTTCTCAGGGATTATACTCAGAATAATACATCAGTGTTTATTAGTCAATACTCCCGCGCAGGCTGCATTTTGCCCAATAAAAAAACGCCTGTGCCATAGGCGTTTTTTTATTGGGCTTGTGCGGGAGATGTGGTATATAAGGTTGTATCCTTAACTATTTTATATGGCTTCGCTATGCTGCTCTGCCGATAATATATCGAGCTTATCAATCGTCCTCGAACAACTCACTAAAAATCTCATCTGCGGCGGTCTCACACCGCTTAACTAAAATCCGGTATTTATCCACCAGCATTTTGCCTTCATCTGTAAGCTGCGATTTTCCTCCGCCGGAACCGCCTTTTTGACTGCTTACAACCTGATAGCCAAGCTGTTCCTCAATAAACTGGATC
>JGI994J12354_10003588_pt1 | contig 14402 bp, 12 predicted proteins | sample IntmicLarv3ML3BL_FD_12354 | JGI IMG/M metagenome (IMG submission 12354)
AAAAAAGAAGCGCCATACCGGAGGGCGTTGAAAAAACGCTGTACACCTGAGGGCACGGAAAATCAACAGAATTTTGCGAAGCATCACGAATACTCACCAAAGACGACGCACCAGAAAGAAAAATATCTGTNCCNGAAAAAGGGGCAAGTAAGGGNAAGATTCGGGAGGCAGGAAGCGTATATACACCGAGATTTTCGACGGCGAGAGTATCTTTTGATTCCTTAAGGGAAAATTGCCGCAAGGATGACTGCACAACAGAAGCATCCGTTCCCACCAGTGAAATAGAAAGAACTGCACTGTCAGTAGAAAAAGCAGCAGCCACCGGAAATCCGGAATCTCTTGATTCCCAGCTTGCCGAATCAACACCTTCCTTGTCAAAGACCTTCACGGTCCCTTTTGTATCCAGACGCTCAATAATAAGTGCTGATATACCTGTATTCGATACTGCCGCATATGTAATCGCACCATCAAGCTGAGCCTGAAAAAGCTTTCCGTTTTTATCAAAAAGAATACTGGAGAATCCACCTTCATCATAAATAAATGCAAAGTTCTGTGAAAAAACACCCTTCGGATTTTCCATTTGTATCGGAACACTATATATCTCAGAGCCTACTGCCGACAAAAAAGAAATCCGATCCGGCGAAATCTTTAACACACCATTTAGAAAAGGAAACAGCTTTTGTGCCTCCGCATGGTCACACAAAAATCCTGAATTTTCCGATTCCGAATAAGGTGCAAAATAAGAAATCGCATTTGCATTTTTCCGCAAAGAAAAAACAGCCGTCAAGCCAACAAATAAAAGACATAAAAAAAGAGAGGTAAAAATAATAACAAAGCTTCGGTTCCCTACACCTTTTTCCTTTTCTCTTTTCGGTATATCCTCTTCTTTCATTTTTGCTCCTTTTTCAAATAATGAATCACCGCAGAAAACGCAGGCTTCTTTGTCTCCTGAACATATCCGTCAATTTGTGCCGCCGTATCCGTTTCCACAGAAGAAAACAAAAAAATCTTACTGCCATATTTGATTTCCGAAATGAAATTGATATCAATTCCGCTGATCCGGCAAATCTCGCTTTGCTTTTTATAAAACGCATCAATCGCCCAAGCAACATAGCGCGTATTATTCACATGGCGATTCCTGTCAATTTCTGTAAAATCAGCAAACTTCACAGCAATACTTTTTTCATCTCCCGAAGAGAGCCATGCCTCATCACTTTTTGAAGTGATTTTCGGGGGATCAAAATCAAAAACCTGTGACGGGTCACTGGCCGTTCTTTCATACTCCATCAGCATAGATGGGCGAACCGGGCGGTGTGCTTCTTTTTCCACAACAATCCATACAGAGGAAGCGTTCCCAAGCACATGACCAAAATCATCACGAATCACAAAATCCCGAAAGAAGTAAAGTCGGTCAGCACCCCTCGACCATGTCTCAATATGAATCGTATCAAGCCAAGAGGGCATCTTCTCCATTCGTACAGAAACACGCAGTAAAAGCCAACAAAGCTTCCGCTTATCCATCTCCTCCGCGCCCCAGCCATAAACATCCGCGTCCAAAGAAGCAGATTCCTGAAGCATGGAAAAAAGAGCCTGATAATGAATCTTATCCTCAATATCTGTTTCCGTATTTCGAATGGTATATGTATATGTTTTATGAAGAGTCATCTGAAATACCTTCTCACATCACTGCTTTACAGCTCTTGGGTTAAAACGTCTAAGAATCTGAAGAATCTTTTCATCGGGCTCAAAAAGAACCATTACGCTTTCCTTTTCGCCCTTCGTGACAAAAAACCAATTCTTAGCAGACGTTTTCGATGAAGAATAGTCAAGAATCTTCATCCCTTGATTTTGATTATCCATAAAAAGCGAATTCGTAACGGAAGCAATGGAAGTAAAATCCTTGCAGCTTCCCGAAAAAACGCGCTTACGCTTTTTTTTCGCAACAATCTTATCAATGGTCACATCATCATTCGTGACAATATACTCAAATTCAATATTCTGCGCTGATATCAGCTTGTGTGCCATAAAAACAACACCTGCCAATAATACGATTCCGTATGAAATAAAAAATTCCGGAAAAAAGAAAAAAATCGCAAAAATAATACCGAATGAGCCAAAGGAAGTCCCCAACACAATCAGATAGTCCATACCTCTTCTTCTTCTGGCTACAATTTTCTCTACAAAAACATCTTGATTAATTGCCATATCTACCTCATCTTACTTATGAAAAAACCGCCATCTCATAGACAGTTTTTTAGAATTTGCACTGCTTTGTAAATATGATATCACACCCATCTTTATTTTTCATTAGTGGAAAGGATTTACATTTCGCGTACTTATGAATATATGATACTTTTGCGTTAAAATCCTTTGACAGTCCCTGACTCATTCACTATTTTCCGCAATCTTGCGACAACAAAAATCACATCCCTAAAGGTACAAAGGAATGTGATACGTAACGTTTATAAAAATACACTATTCACAAAAAATCTTTNCAACACTCAATTTCCTCTTCCTCTAAGTCGTTTTTTCTTTTGATTGACTAAAAGATAACTTGCAATGGTTGCCAGGAAAACAAGCACTGCCACAGCAATCACTATCCAAAGAAATGGATTATAGTGGTTTCCACCTACATCTGATGCAACTAACTGTATTTCTTCTGCCGGACGTAGTGTTGGTGGTATGAATACGAATGGCGATACAGTGAAATCAACCAAAGTCTTATTTATACCTGTGGATGTTCTGCTTTCCGGTACCATACCCGCAAAGGTAGTTAAACGGTTTTGCGTATCTGTACTATTTTCTTCCTTTATTGCAAAAAAAGTATTTAGCTGAGCATTCAGCTTTTCTTGTTCTGCTGAATGTGTTTGAAATGCTTCCATGCGAAGAGTTGACAGATACATTCTGTAGCCAAAATACACTTCGTCCATTTTCAAAATGTTGTCATCAAACTGACGTGTCAAATCCTCTCCTACTCCATTTAGATACTCACCATAGGAAACCAGAAGAAATGCGACTTCTTTTTTTATTTCTTCCGATAAATAATTATCGACATGAAAAGTCATTAGCTGGTTATGCATATCATCTAAAGATGCCCAGAATGTATCCGGACGTGGCGGTGAATCCACAAGCGGATTATTTGGTTGATTTAATATCGTGGAAGACCACAACTCAACCATTTTAGGAAATTCAGAGCCATTGTAATCATCCGGAGCTAATAATCCCGGTTCATTAGGCAGTTTTGTTCCCGGCTCTGGAAAAACCGCCGCAAGTTCGGCAGGAATATCTCTTCCGCTATACGGGTCAGGTGCATCCAATGTCGAGTTAGACCAACCCGGAAGAATCAAAGAACCAGAAAAATTAAATTCCTCATCAAAAAGCGGCGGTTCAACAGGACCCTCCAAAAGATCCTCTAAATAAGAGTAATCGGGGGGCACTATAGAAGGTATATCCGGCTCTTCCAATTCCGGCAGTACAGGCTCAGGAATTACCGGCAATTCCGGTTCAGTGATATCTGGAACAATAGGCACCGTCGGTATCGTCGTTTGATTTTCCGGTGCCATTGTAAGTGTTAAGGGGTACGACAAAAATCCTGCAAAGGCTTGCAATTCAATCTGCCAATCTAACAATGCCGCTTTATAAGCGTCTTCATTTGCATAACTACTTGGATTCGGACACTCAGAAAGCTCACTTATTCTTGTGTGTAAATCACTTATCAATATAACCAATTCTGTTCTGCTTGTATTTAGCTCATCCCGCCAATCAATTATATCTTGTCGTCTGTCAGTGAGATCCTCACGAAAATCAACAAGATCATTTTGCCAATCTTGAAGCTCTGTATTCCAATCAGTTGCATCACTATACCATGTGTCTAAATCATCGTAGTATACATCAAGATCGTCCTTCCAAATAAATAAGCCATCCTGCCAAAGCTCCAAATCGCTATGCCACATACCAAGACCATCTTCCCATGTTTGAATCTCGTCACCCCATGTACTCAAATCATCTTGCCATGCATTCAAATCATCTTTTCTTTGTGTGAGTTCATCTCCCCATCCGGTTAAATCGCTCTGCCAATCACTTAGTTCTGTATGCCATTCCTCTAATGCACCCAAATAGTCATTAATGTTTCCATATTGCTCTTCGTAATCTTCTCCCGAAGAAGTATATGCTTCATAAAGCGTGTGAAGACTATGCGCATATTCTTCTAATAAGGTATTCCAATCTTCCATATCTTGTAAAACCGGATCAATACTATCAGTCAGAGAAGAACGATAGGTACCTACTTCGTCCATATAGGATACAGCATCATCCAAATACATCTGATACTGGTCATACCAACCTGTTGCGTCCCCAAACCACTCCATTCCACTATCATGCCACAACAAAATATCTTCTTGATACTTGATAAGAAGCTCATTCCACTGAACAACTTCCTCATACCAAGAAAGCATATTATCTTCAAACTCTTGTACAGAATCAGAATAAGTTGCAAGTTTTTCTCCATACTCTACAGAAATCTCTGTCCAATCCGACAAATTGGCAAGCCAATCATCTTCTTGATTGGGGAAATTATCAGTCAATTTAAGCAAATCTTCCCGCATAGTAAGATAGCTTGAAGAAGCTCTCCATAACTGTTCAAAAAGAGAGTAGAAACATTATTTACATACGGATTCATTCTTTCTGTGTGAGGTGCTGTATCTATTCTCTTCGGTTCAAGTGAAATTTCAGGTAATTCGTCAAACTCTAATGGATCTGTGAAGTTTTCAAGCTTAATCGTCTGCAATGCAGTCAAATCAGAGGAATCGTTCTTAAAAATATCATTGACATAATCCTGCGCTTGATGAAATTGCTGATAAATAGATGACACATAGGTATAAGTCAGAGAAGTGTTAATTTGAAGCTGTAAATCAAGAATTTTCATATACGTTTCAATATATTCTTTTTCGGACAAGAGCGGATTCACTTGAAATTCCAATTGGACTTTTTCAGGTTTCGTGGAATTATACGACAGAATCTTTTCAGATACATTTGATGGAAAAGTAACTATTGCTCCATATGCACCGTTTGCATAGCCATTGAAAGCCATAACAGATGAGACCAAGGTGTAATTCGATTCCAGCGTTTCTATGAGCGATGTCGAGAAATTTTGCGTTACACCATCCACAACAATACCTGTGTCAGCATTTACTACAGCGATTGTTGTCTGCATTGATTTTTGGTTACTTATGCGGGTTTGCTGTAATTGAAATTCTGACATTGAACCACGCTGCATTCCAAGAACAAATGTTAATACCAAGCACACTAAAACAAATGGAATCCATCTTTTTTTCATCATCTACCTCTTCCCAGCCATTTAGCTTATAAACGGTATTTTTATCTGTTTTATATCTCCTCGCTTGTACCAGAATCCAATTTCAGGAACTGGCTTATAAGCCCGAGGAGCAGTAACAGAAAAAATACTTTGCTCGCTTGGATTTCCAAGCACTAAACCACCTTGATTATCTCTTAGTAGTTTTGTTAAATTATCATAGCCACGCATTTTTGTCGGCAGAGATGTCACAAAGAACGAAAATCCCACCTCAAAAGCACGCGGAACCAAGGATTCCATCTCTTGTGCTTTTGTTTTTACAAGATCAATGAAATTGTCTCCATCATCAATTAAAACGAGAGTAGGTGCTTGAGCCGCCCCAAAATCACGAGAACGTAATCCGGATTCATTAAACGCTTGATACCTTTTTTCCACTTCTTCACTCAATTTTTGATAGAAGTCTATAAAATGACTTTCTGTACTCATGTAGATAACATTTTGACGTTCAGCATAATCTTGCAAATCACCGGCTCGAGAATCTGCCACATAGCATGTAAAATCCTTAAATTGTTCAAGAAGGATTTTTAGAATATTGGTTTTTCCGGTAGTCGGAGAACCTACAATCATTTGAGAACCAATTCTTAAATCCAAATACTGTGGTTCTGTTGACTCAACATCAAATCCAACAACTGCTTGTTTTTCGCCAATTTGAAAATAAGAAGTCAAATCTGCAAATGTAACGACCTCCGGAACAAGACGGATACCCTGTGCACAAGGCGCTGTATTTAACAGCTCAATTTGTGAAATCGTATCTCCTACTAATTTCGCGTAAGAAATATCATCCTTGAATTCAACAGGTAAATAGCACTGTGCTACATGTACATCTTTAAGCTTCACCAATGCACGTCCGTGAAGCTCCGGAAGCTTGTATGTGCTTCTTCCCACAGCGGATGTAAAATCAGAACTTTCCAACATAAAGTGAGCAATCTTATTCTTAAAGTTATTAAGAACCGAGTAACGAACTATACTCGGACGAGACGCAGTAATAATAGTATACATACCAATACCTACACCATCTCTGGTCAGCTTAATCAGAAATTCTTCCAAATCTGCGCTTACTTCCCTTGTTACATCATAATTATCGATAAATATTATAATTGCGGGGAGTTTTTCTGGAGAAACTTCATTATACATTCTGAAATTCAACGCATTGGCAGAGGCAAAAAGCTGTTTTCTTTGTTTGATTTCATTGAAAAGAAGCTTCATAAGCTTCAATAGCTTTTCTGCATCGTCAAAGCCAAGATAATCAGCGGTATGCGGAAGACTGCGAAGTTGTGCTAAAGCTGAATTTCCGTAGTCCAATATAAAATAATTCAACAAACTTGGTGAATTGCGAGATGCCAATGACAGTGCTGCATTCATAGCGGTCGTTGATTTTCCAAATCCGGAAGCCCCGAAAATTGCCAAATTCCCATCATCATAGAAATTGTGAGTATATTCCTCCTGTTTTTGTGCCTCCGGTATATCCACCATACCAATAGGAAGCACCAAGTCATAGCTCTCTATTTTACCCACATCTTCTCCGCTCTTCAAATGTGAAGTCACTATTTTTTCCGAGAGCGGCGGCAGCCATGGCTTTTCAACAACAGTGGCACTTAAACTTTCATACAGCTTCTGGATATGATTCACAAGAACATCCAACTGCGTCAATTTTGAGTCCTGTGTTTTATCCACAGTGCTAAGGTCTTCATTTAGCAATACACCTTGGCCGAGTTGATTTATTTCATAAACCCGGCTATCAAACCCTTGCTCCACAATGGCTTCACTATATGGAGCCCCGCTCCATGCCGATTGAAACAGTTCATAAATTTCATTATTCCCTACTTGAAGATAGGCTCGCCCCGGCTGAGTAATACGAGCAGCATCCGGAGTTTTCAAAACCTCATTACTATCAGATTCATTCGCAACCTTGAGTGCCAATTTGAATTTTGAGTTACTCCATATTTGATCATCTACCACACCTGATGGCTTTTGCGTAGCCAGTATCAAATGTACTCCCAAGCTGCGGCCAATACGAGCCGCGCTCACCAGCTCCGACATAAATTCGGGCTGTTCCTTCTTTAGTTCTGCAAATTCGTCCGAAATAATAAACAAATGCGGCAACGGTAAAGTGACTTCACCATCTTTGAACAATTTTGTATACTGGTTAATATTATTCACACCACTATCATTGAAAACACGCTGACGGCGGGCAAGTTCACTTTTTATAGAAGCAAGAGCACGCATACTCTCACTTCCGTCTAAGTTGGTTATTGTTCCCAAAAGGTGCGGTAAATTTTGAAATAGATTTGCCATACCTCCACCCTTATAGTCAATCAACAAAAAACCGACTTCATGAGGATGGAAATTCACTGCAAGTGATAATATATATGATTGTACAATTTCCGACTTACCGGAACCTGTAGTACCGGCAACGAGACCATGCGGTCCATGTGCTTTTTCGTGAAGATTCAGTGCAACGATATCATCTTTACCTCGTAAACCCAAAGGAACCGCAAGAGATTTATGACAAGCATTTCGGTTCCACAACTCAAGAATCGGTATCTCTTCCGGTTTTTTTACACCATATAACTCAAAAAAGGAAACATTTTCGGGAATCTGTGTAGAAATCCCCTGTTGATGTCGAATGGGTGCCAATTTTCTTGACATAGTCTCCAAATCAATTCCATCAATAGTCGGCAAAATAACAGAGCGATTCAGCAGATTTCCTTCATTCAAAAGCAGTGTTCCTCTATCACCTCCATCAAGCAGAAAAACAGTGCGAATATTTTCAGGAAGATTCGCTCTTATGTGCGTCGTATAAATTAAGCTAAATCCTAAAGAGGTTTCCGGTGTCTGCAAATATTCCATAATACTATGATTAATAATCAATTTCGGATTATCTACAATAAAAATATACTGAGGAAGGAACCGACTGTCCTTTTTCTCTTCCTGTTGCTTTTGACGGCGCATTTTCAACATCTGTGCCATATTTCCCAAGACTTGATCCCGTTGATTTTCTGCCGAAACCAAACCAATAACATTTATACTCTTCAAACGACAATGGGGATACCATCGTACCCATTCAAATTTTTCACGATCCTCTTCATCCACCAACAAAACAATTTCTATATCATGATAACTCTGAAAGAAACACAGTTGTGTCAAGATTGAGTTCAACTGGCGGTGAATATACGGCTTCTCACCTACCAAACCAAGATGTGCAGCTTTTAGATCAATTACTGTCGGCATTTGAGGAATCGTCTGATATTTTTCACCCAAATTCTGCATTTCCTCCAGAAGCGGGTCTTTCTCTGTCGCATCAGTATCTGCCTTATATTTCAACTTGTAAGAAGATGGTACTGTCGAGGTACCCAAAGATACGGTTAGAAAATCACTATCGTTTGAGGAACGCTCATAAAGTCTGCTTGAATAACTATGAATTTCCTTTTCAATTTCCTTGGGCGAGAGATTATGATAGCAAAGAGAATCCTTCTGAGATTCATACAGAGAATGAACCTCTTTACGACGAGATAATAAATATTTATCATATGCATCTTCTCTTGCTTTTTCTTTTGCTGCTTTTTCCTTTTTATCATTAAAAAAAGTCGTCACAGAAAAAACCATACTTAGCAAAGTTGCAGCAGCACTTACCAAAACAAATATTCCGCGCCCCATCAGCATACTTGAACCGACGGTCACTGCCATAGTCACCAAAGTAGGAACAATTAATTTGACGAGTTCACCTTTTTTATGCTCTGGTTTAGCCGGAGGCGAATTCAAATCAATACTTGCCGTTGGTTCTCTTTTAATAATTCTCGGAGAACGCTTATAATCAGGAAAATCCTCATAACGCTCTGGCGTAAACGTCGAAAGATTCAAATGTACAGAATGCCCCGTTCCTGCTACTGCAACATAATCTTCATGAATAATAACTCTGGTCATGCCGACCCAAACACAATCACCGGATACCAACGGATATTCACCGGTAGAAACTTTCTCTCCATTCATATAAACATCTGTATCCTCAAGAACAAAAATAGATTCTTCTTGAATAACAAGTGCCGCATTATTGTTTAGCATTTGAATATGATCCTTCGAGGAACTACCAATTCTTACTGGAAAAATATTACGAATCGAATAAAAATTTTCTTCCTCACTCGTTCGAAAAATCCTCAAATCATTTTCCAAAGAAACCATAGTTTCCAACGGCAAATCAATTTGCTCATTCAATGGTTGGTTCGGTAAAAAATCTTGAAAAAAATCTTGATGTAATGGCAATTCGCACGGTAAAATCTGCAATGGCAACTCAACACATCTCGACGAATCGAATAAAATTAAAGAATGACTTTTCATTTACTTGCGCTCCTATTCGTTGGATGTATCAATATCTGTTTCTGGTGATACTTCGGCTTCAGTAGTAGTGGATGTATCTGTTGGACTTGTTGAATTCGCAGAATTATTTATGCTATCATCCTCAAAATCTTCATTACGAGCATCACTCAAAGAACTGATTTTCTGATCTAAATTAGAAATTAAATTTGTTTTCTCTTCACCTGTCAGACTGGTATCATTTTTCACATAAACTTCATACTTCACATAAGCAAAAAGCAACAACTCATCGTCTCCTAATCGCTGTGCAATATCAATGGCTCCATCGAAATCTAAACGCCCCAATATAATCCAATAATCTAAAATAGAACTATCTGTTCTTAAAGTTAGACCTCTCAAAACATTTTCTTTCTGTGCATCAGAAAGTGCCTCTGTGACAACATTTGATCTTGCCAAAATATGTTTGCTTTCTTGCGAAAGACTTGTAACCTCCAAATCTTTCAAGGCTTGCAGAACCCCTAAATAATCATTTGATATATAAGCATTGTTTGCCGCAATGACACTATTCTTGTAAGGAATATCTTGAAATATTGCCCCCCACATAAAATATCCCAATACCAAAACTAAAACAGCAAGTACTGGAATTAAAACTCTTGAAGCTACAACAGTACGACGATTCACGAGACGTTTTGTACTATTCGTTATTGCCTTTTCTTCCCGATATTCATTTATAAGACATTCCTTTATATCGGAAATTGTGGCGGCTTCGGAAATCTCACTCAACAATTTCTTTTTCTTATACAAATCCTGTCCACCTTGAAGATAATCTTCATATTTATATCGTGATTGCAAAACACTGCCAATCAACGCGCTATATTGAATCTGAAAATTTTCACCGCCTTTTTTCCCATCTCTCACCAAAACAAATGGCTTAAAATTAATATCAAATACAATGTTTTCGGGAGAAAGAGAAAAATCATACTCTACAAACAGTTTTTCCAACTCAGTACAATTTGATAAAAAACGCAGTTGATCTTCTTTTGATTTCTGTCCAATATTTTCAGCCGATTCAACATCTGTCATATCAAAAAGAAATGTCACTCCATCATCTGTTTCTTCCAATTCACAGCCCAGTAAACCATCCACCGGATATGTCAGAAATGCTCTTTTATTTTTTGCAATATTCAATTCACTATTTCTAACGCTTCGTTTCAAAATTTCGCCCATTGTATGCCCCCCGATATATGTAATAATCAGCAAATCGCTGAAAGAATATCCCCATCAAAAATCTGTTCTTCATGAAAAGTTTTGAACGTGCTTACAGGCCGTTCCTGTAAACAAGATCTAAAAAAGTTCGGAATGTCCTTTTTCGGCAATTTCCCGCTCTCACACAAAACCATTAGCCCATCTCGAATCTTCTGTTCCGAATCAATTCTAATATCAAGACTTACACCATTGGATTCCATTGTAATATTAATAAACATTTTCTTCCCGCCTTTTTTTTCTTGTCGCTAAAATTCGTGCAAAAACAAAGCCTCCGCCTGCACACGCTACAAAAACGAGCACTATCAACCACATCGGCAAAGAATCATTGCTTTTCACTATTGATAAAGACGCATAATTTGACGGACTATTGAAAATACCTACCTCTTCATATGCGTTTTTCAATTGCTCATCCAGTTCCTTTATTTCTCGCATATTGGAACTTGTAAAAAGACTTGATAAAACCCTCTCCTGCCGATACATTGTCTTCTCCGACATCTGTTCATTCACAATTTGAGAAGTTGCCGAAAATAAATCAATGCGAAAGCGCACTGCAATTGCATCCTCAGAGGACTCCTGTTGCTCAATTGCCTTAATATCAATGGGCAAACCCGTAGCATCAACGAATGATTCCGAGCATAGAGCAATGGTTGAGAAAAAAAATACAAGTACAAAGCTAACACAAGCCATTTTTCGCATAATTGTCCTCCAAATAAAGAAACAAAGCCCGTACTCCTTATATTATCTTAAGATGTTTCTTTAAGACAAACAGTAGTACGAGCTTTGAAACATTAATGACTTAAACTCCGAACTTTGATGCGATATCACTATCCAACTGCTCAATAGCATTTGCTGAATTATCAAGCTGAAGGCTGATATCGTGCAACAAGTCACGCATATTCGTGAAAGAAGGTTTCAATGCATCAAATTGAGCCGCAAACTGCTGGCTCGCCAAACCCTCCCACTCGGTTTGCAGTTCATTGATGAGAGCTTGCATTTTGTTAACGACCATCTCAAATGCTTCTTCTTGAACACGAACCTCTCCTGCACGTTGACGCATTCTACCTGGACTCATTCTAATTTGTTCTGCCATACCATTAATCTCCTTTGATTTTATTTTGAAGTGTACATATGCAAGAAAATCTCAACACCACACTTCAATTCACTTAATTTTGTTATCATTTTTATTATTAACCAATGAATACTATTTGTCAATATAAAAGTATACAAATTGATATATTATTCTTAAAAACTTTTCTTTCATTGTGTCTATTTTTCTTGACTATAGTCCAAATAATCACTTGGCACCCCCCCTGTATTTCTGCACAAAAAGACTTTTCAAGTTATCTGTTTTCAACATAATTAGAAAACAAAAATATCTATTATCCTCTTTCACGATGAAAACAGATGATACCTGCAGAAAAATAACAATCAAGACAAAATATTGAAACTTCCAATAATCGGCAATTTTTTATTCTGTCCTTTTACTGCATTTACAACACCAATGATGGAAAGCACCATCGTAACTATCGCAAAAGNAAAACCAAGTATTCTACCCATAAAAGGAACCCAATTATAAACTATATTTGTAATTATAATCGCTAAAAATAACACGACACCTTGATTGACATGGAATCGAACATGTAAATTATCCTTGTCACTTGAAATTGCAGCAATCAATAAAAAAATGCTTCCCAAATACGAAAAAACCTTTAAGTAAGTGTTTTTCTTATCCACTTGCCCTTCTACTTCTTCATAACTTTTCTTCTTTTCTTGACTCATATCATTTCTCCTTCCAAATCCAAATTGTTTTTTGATTCCACCTACCTTTTCAAAAATTTTTTCCAACTGTTCTTTTGATGTATTATGAAAATCCACAATGTTCCGATAGTAGCGCTCAATATTTTCCGATGAATCAATTTGTTTTATTAGACCACTACTCCCGAAAGAATCCAGCTACGAACACTTGAGGTGAAACTATCTACTAACACATTTAATTCCTCCCACTTTTCTACAATATCTTCTCTCGTTACTGGATATTGCAAAGAATACAGCTCCAAGTCTATTTCATTTTCATATACATACTCATTCAGTCTTTCAATAATTCTATCTGTCCACCTGTTAGGCCACGCTACTATAATGTTATCTGCATACCCTTGTGCCTCTTCTTTTGACATCACAAATACACAATCTATGTAAAAATCTCCCTCATAAATGAGAAAATCTATGGTATCACTTAAATCGAATCGATTTATGTAATATATTTTTTCTCTCACATTATCGCTCTCTTGATTTCTTCCATAATACCAAAGTAACCAACCACCCATATTTATCATTTCATGAGAAGCACTACTCAGCCCGGAAAAAACTTTATGTACCATCTCCCACTTATCTACTAAGTCATTCATTGTTATCGGATATTGCAAGGAATACGACTCCAAATCAACTTCCTGCTCTATGACAAACTGATTCAAAAAATATAGACGTTCTTTACTAGTTTCTCCCGGCCACGCCACAAGAATATCTTCTCCATAATCTTCTCCCTCTTCTTCTGTATGCACAAATACAATATCCGTATAATCTTCTAATTCCAAAAACGTCGCTGAAATGCCTTCTTTTGTTGTAAACATCGAACGTGCTGTGTAACGATGCATTTGATACATACGTGCTTGTCTTTCTTCTTCCAATATTTCTTGATGCCGCTTTTCATCATTTATATTTTTAATTTTAACCGCCCCTACTATACCCGCAACGCACAGCATCAAAAGGACAATAGATATTATTATTCGTTTTTTTGTTTTCATAATCATATCCTTTGTTTATTTTTCAAATACTAAAAAATTCCCTTTTCTTTCCATTCCTCATACTCTTCTTCAGTTACATAGGAAGGATTTGTCAAACCATCTCTTAAGCTATTAGTAAGACTATCCAAGAAATCATTCACTTGTTCCCATCTTTCCACAACATCTTCCATGGTTATAAGATAGGTTAAAGAGAAGGGAGTAATATCTATTTCGTGAGAAATACCATATCTATTAAAAATAATAAGAATTTTCTCTGTATTTTTTGTTGGACATGTTACAAAGACATTGTCCGGATAACCCTCTGCTTCTTCTTCAGAATACACAAAAATGATATCTTTATACTTACCATTTACAATATCTTCAAGAACCGGAAAAAACTCATTAAATTCAAAAAAGCGTAACCTTGATGCATAGATAAGCTTTGTTCTCAGTAGTTTTTGTTCTTCTTCATTTTTACCGTTTTTTGAACAGCCACCCAAAAAAACAAACATAAAAATCACACACATACTGAAACTAATTGCTTTTTTCATCGCTTCCTCCCATCTTTTTCCAATTTTCCGGATTAAGAACAAAACTGCGTTCTGTCTGTGTCATTTCATTATCAACAAAATTCTTCATTGCATCCGAATTCCCCAAAATATCTTCCAGTGTAA
>JGI994J12354_10003589_pt1 | contig 14398 bp, 10 predicted proteins | sample IntmicLarv3ML3BL_FD_12354 | JGI IMG/M metagenome (IMG submission 12354)
CCGTTTCCTCTTTTGCTCTGCCCGGTATCCCTACACTGTCAACCTCATTGCCGTCAATATATATCCGCATAGCATACTCTGCGGTTATCATGGATATGCCGTAGTAAATATTCGCAGGAAGAGTAAGTCGGATTGCGTAGGTTGCGTGTGATGTATTCATAACCTCCGCCGCTGCTAAAAAGCGAGGCGGCTCTGTTACGTTTCCGTTTGCAAAATCCTCCGGCGTATAAAGCTGATACGGCCAGCTTTCCCATGTGGCACCTTCGATGCGGTAAACCACATCCTCAAAGCTATAATCGGAAAGGTCGTAGGAGCCATATGCGGTCGGCAGTTCAATGGATGTTGGCTTGGGGGTAAATAGAACACCTATCCATGTAGCTAAAACCAAAGCGAAGAACGCAGATATATATAGAAAATTATTTCTTGAAGCACTGCGCCGTTTCTTTTCTTCCTCCATGTCGCTGCCACCTCCCGTCTTTCAAATAACAATCTCATGAATTACTATATGTAACAGTATCAAAATAGAACAGAAAAAGAGAAAACGCCAATTAAACAATCTATCAAAATCTACCAACACCCGAAACTGAGAAGTACATATACTTTCAAATGTTAATCTTTATTACAAAGGGAAAGTCCTTACATATCCGCCAAATAATAGCCTACCCCTAGTTCATACCCGTCCTTGTTATACTGCATCAATTCCGAGACAGTCGCGAAACGATACCCCTTCTCCCGCAATCCGTCAATCATATCGGGAATGGATTGTACGGTAGCTTCGTGAATATCATGCAAAAGTACCACGTGCCCGTTCCCTGCGTTATTCACCACAAAATCAGAAAGATAGGCTGGGTCCTTATTTTTTTCTTCCCAGTCCTCCGGACAGCTTTGCCATGCCCAATTCACTGTATACATATTAAGTTCTTTAGCTATGGAAAGCACCGTATCATTCCAAGCACCCGTCGGCGGGCGAAAAACAGTGGGATATTGTCCCGATGCGGCAAATGCCAAATTCGATGTTCTTGTAAGCTGACTTCGTATCTCATCTGCCGTAAGCCCGTTCGTCAAAATCGGATGATTGTAGGAGTGATTTCCCAATTCATGACCTTCGTCGACAATTCTTTTTACAATCGCGTCATCCAAATTTTCTATCTGAGTGCCTAAAAGGAAAAATGTCGCCTTTACATCCTTTTCTTTGAGAACATCCAAAAGTGCGGGCGTAAGCGATGACGGCCCATCGTCAAAGGTAAGTGCAATCACCGGATTTTCATTTGACGGCGGTAAAAGTGCAAGCGGAGATTCNGAAGAAGCCTTTGTCTCTACCGTCGTTCCCTCGGCAGAAGTCATCATCTCGGATACCGGCGTAGTCACTACCGCGGTTTGCTCCGAGGAAAGCGTGATTTCTGCGCCCGAATTTGCAGGCAAAGAGCTGNCGGACGAATCTCCGTTTGAAAACACTCCTTGAACCGCATAAACCAAAAGTATATTGACCAGAATCAAAANCATCACAATAAGAGACCATCTCGCGATTGCNTTTTTCCTTCTTCTTCTTTTTTCTGAAGAAACCGAGTACGAATAAGGCGTTCTTTCAANCTCATTTCTCGGACGCANTTGCGTCCTTACCGGTGGTGTNTCCGACTCAAATGGATTTGATAAATCATCAAAAGGGAACTGCTCTTGATTTTTTCTTGGCATATCAGGTATTCCTTTCTAAATCACGATTGCATTTTCCGTCAGCGTAAATTATTTCGAAAAATCCTTTTTTTCGGTGAGAAGCAAAAGAGTTCGACGAAGAATATCACCGCTTATCACTTTTTGTTTTTTCGGTGAGAAGCAAAGATAGTCAAGGAGAACGTTTTTCAAATGAAGGGCGCATACAAAGGTATTTTACCCTCGCTTGACCCATGTACAACACGCCGCATATAGAAATCTTTCGTACGCCTGCGTCGTTATCATCCTTGCTTTGCGCCTGCAAAGCGTCGTCTTCTGCCTCGCCGACGCGCAAAATCTTTCCCTCTGCGGTCTTTGAATTTTAAGGGGAATGTTTTGCTTCCACAATGCCGTCCAATCAAAGCATACAGTTTATCTACTTTAATAAGTTTAACACATTGAAGAAAGAAAAACATTTCCCTTAAAATCGTAGTTGTACTTGGGTTAAGCGAAGATACCGACATTTGAAAAAGAGTTCGACGAAGAGTATCACCGCTTTTCACCGAAAAAAGGATGTGCATACTAAACCATACACACATCCTTTCTCATTTCATTTACCTATTCTCATTTTCTCTTCTCAAAAAGGCTTGAAAAAAATCAAGCTTTTCCGTTGCTGCCCAAAACCGTAGTGATCTTGTGCGCAACCATATCCTTAACCGCTTGACGTGCCGGTCCAAGATATTGGCGAGGGTCAAAATGCTCTGGATAATCGTTAAAGTGCTTACGAATCACCGCTGTCATCGCCAAACGAATATCAGAATCGATATTGATTTTGCAAACAGCAAGCTTTGCCGCTTGACGAAGCATCTCTTCCGGAATACCAATCGCATCCGGCATTTTTCCGCCGTTTTCGTTCACCATCTTCACGTACTCAGGAATAACAGAGGACGCACCATGAAGAACAATCGGGAAGCTCGGAAGACGCTTTTCGATATCCTCAAGGATATCAAAGCGAAGTGCCGGTTTCTGTCCCGGCTTAAACTTGAAAGCACCGTGAGAAGTACCAATGGCAATCGCCAAAGAATCACAGCCCGTGCGCTCTACAAAATCTTGAACCTGCGCAGGGTCTGTATAAGAAGAATCCTCTTCGGAAACACTTACATCATCCTCTACACCGGCAAGACGTCCAAGCTCCGCCTCAACGACAACGCCGTGGGCGTGGGCATACTCAACAACCTGCTTTGTAAGAGCTACATTGCCCTCATAATCGTGGTGAGAAGCATCAATCATAACGGAAGTAAATCCACCGTCGATACAGCTCTTACATAACTCAAAAGAATCTCCGTGATCCAAATGCAAGGCAATCGGAATATTGGTCTCTTGCACAGCCGCCTCAACGAGCTTTACCAGATATGTATGATTCGCATACTTTCTCGCACCTGCGGAAACCTGCAAAATCAAAGGAGACTTAAGCTCCTGACCTGCGTCTGTGATTCCCTGAATGATTTCCATGTTGTTTACGTTGAAAGCACCAATCGCATAGCCGCCCTCATACGCCTTCTTAAACATCTCAACACTACTGACTAATGGCATATATGTTCACTCCTTTTTTGCATCTATTGTGCAAGAGCATATCCCTTGCACCTTAGTCTATTGTATGATTTTTACTACCTTTTCGTCAATGTTTTTCGCCCTAAAACTTATGAAGAATCCGTAAATCCCGAAAAAAACTTGCTTTTATCCCAAAAGAGAGGACAAGCGTTCTTTTATGCTTTGAAGCATTTCTTCATATTTTTCCTTCTTGTCTCTTTCCGCTTGAATCACTTTTTCCGGAGCTTTGGAGACAAATTCTTGATTTTCCAATTTCCCCAAAACGCGGGAAAGCTCCTTTTCTATATTTTCCAGTTCCTTGGAAAGACGTGCCTTTTCTTTTTCGAGATCAATCAAATCCTCCATCGGAAGATAAAAAGATCCTCCATCAAATACCGCCGCAACCGCTGTTGACGGAATATTTTCATTATCCTTTTGAACAGATAGTCCGCTTACACTGGAAAGCCTTTCCAAAAAAGCCTCTCCATCGGAAAAAATCTCGCCCGTGATGCTATCCTTTGGCACCAAAATCGCCGCCGCCTTTTTCGAAGGAGGAACATTCATACTCGTACGTACATTTCGAATAGAACGGATACCGTCCATCAGAACGGACATTTTTCGCTCCTCCTCCGGGAAATGATACGAAGCATTTCTTTTCGGCCAGTCTGAAATCATAATTGATTCCTTCTTATCAGCTACCTTTAGATATCCGTAAATCTCCTCTGTCATAAACGGCATGAATGGATGCAAGAGCTGCATCGCGCCGGAAAGCACCTTGTGAAGAACATACAAAACCGTGGCTTTTTCGTCCTTTTCACCGTCATACAAACGTGCCTTCGACATTTCAATATACCAGTCGCAATACTCCTCCCACAAGAAGCTATATAGCTTTGAGAGCGCGATACCAATTTCAAAGCGATCCAAATTGGCTGTCACCTCGCCAACGAGAGAATCAAAACGAGAGAGAATCCATTTGTCTTCTGCCTTAAAAAGATATTCGTCCGAATCCGAAAAAGAAACATCCTCCTCCGTATTCAAAAGAACAAAACGCATCGCATTCCAAAGCTTATTCACAAAATTTCTTCCGGCTTCCAGTTTTTCTTCTTGAAAACGCAAATCATTGCCCGGCGAATTACCTGTCAAAAGAGAATAGCGAAGCGCGTCCGCGCCGTATGTATCAATAATCTCCAGAGGATCAATTCCGTTTCCTAATGATTTACTCATCTTTCTGCCTTGCGAATCCCGAACAAGTCCGTGAATCAGCACGGTTTCAAAGGGTCTTTTCTCCTTAAAATGAAGTCCGGAAAAAATCATTCGTGAAACCCAAAAGGTGATAATGTCATAGCCTGTTACGAGCACATCGGTCGGATACCATTTATCAAGCGCCGCCGTATTTTGCGGCCAGCCCAATGTCGAGAAAGGCCAAAGTGCGGAAGAAAACCATGTATCCAAGGTATCCTCATCTCTCGTAAAATCTGTCCCTTTGCACTTCGGACAAATATCCGGGCAGCTTTTCCCCACCACTATTTCTCCGCAAGCATCACAATAGTATGCCGGAATCTGATGCCCCCACCACAACTGTCTCGAAATACACCAGTCACGGATATTCTCCATCCAGTTAAAATACATTTTATTAAAACGATCCGGCACAAAAGAAATATCATTATCGCGTACCGCCTGTATGGCAGGCTCTGCCAGCTTTTTCATGCTGACAAACCACTGGAGAGAAACGCGCGGCTCTACCGTTGTGCCGCAACGGTAACAAGTACCTACATCATGGCGATGCGGTTCTACCTTGATAAGAAGCCCCAAGTCCTCCAAATCCGATACGATTCGCTTTCTCGCCGCATATCTTTCCAAGCCCTCGTACACGCCGGATAGCTCGTTCATATGCGCGTCCGGCGTCATTACACACAATACCGGAAGGTCATGGCGAAGTCCCACTTCAAAGTCATTCGGGTCATGCGCGGGGGTGATTTTTACTACACCTGTTCCAAAGTCCATCTCCACATATTCATCCGCAATCACCGGAATCTCCCGACCGGTAAGCGGTAATGTCACCATTTTCCCGATAAAAGCTTTGTATCTTTCATCCTTGGGATGAACCGCTACCGCCGTATCTCCCAGAAGCGTTTCCGGTCTTGTCGTTGCAAGCTCCAAAGAACCGGAACCGTCAGCAAGCGGATAACGAATATGCCAGAAGCTTCCGTTTTGTTCTTCATATTCAACCTCCGCATCAGAAATGGACGTAAGACAATGCGGACACCAGTTGATGATTCGTTCACCCTTATAAATAAGACCTTCATTATATAGACGAATGAAAACCTCCAAAACGGCTTCCGACAAGCCTTCGTCCATCGTAAAGCGTTCCCGCTCCCAATCACAGGAGGACCCGAGACGCTTGAGCTGTTCAACAATTCTCCCGCCGTACTGCTTTTTCCATTCCCATGCGCGTATAAGAAAGCCTTCTCTTCCCAAATCATCCTTTGTGATACCGTCTTTTTTCATGCTTTCCACGATTTTCGCTTCTGTCGCAATCGCCGCATGATCCGTTCCGGGCATCCACAAGGCACTATATCCCTGCATTCTTTTGAAACGAGTCAACACATCTTGTATTGTATTATCGAGCGCATGACCCATATGAAGCTGTCCTGTGATATTCGGAGGCGGCATCACAATACTAAACGGCGGTTTTCCATCATTCTCCTGAGCGTGAAAATAATTCTTTTTCTCCCAACTCTGATAAATCTCCGATTCCTTTTTCGATGGCTCGAAAGCCTTCTCGATTGCATCTATATTCGCCATAAAAATAGCCTCCTACTATAAAAAATCACTTTATCTCTTTTTTATACGCTTCTGCCAGCGCCAATGCGCCATATAAAATAGAATCATCCTCTAAAGCCGCCTTACAGATTTTCACCGAGCTTCTTATGGAAGGCATGACATATTTATCAACCTCTGAAAGAATTTTATCTAAAAAAACATCTCCCATTGCTTCCATTACGCCACCGCCAAGCACCACGATTTCCGGACTGAAAATATTGATAAAAGAACCGCAAGCGACAGAAAGGTAGTGGGCAGCCCGATTAACCGCTTCCACCATCACCGCATCGCCCTCCTGGTACGCTTCCTTCATGGCTTTACTTTTGAATATTCCTTTGGATACCGCTTCCTTCATCTTCGTCTCACGGCCTCTTTTTATTTGCTGGCGAATATACTCCGCCATTCCCGTTTTACTGGAAAAAGCTTCCAGACAGCCTCTTTGTCCACAGCCGCAGAGCGGTCCTTCCTCATTTAGAACAACGTGCCCCAGCTCAGCCGCCTTATGCCCGTTACCGGTGTAAAGAGAATTCTCCAAAATCAATCCACCGCCGATTCCGGTTCCCAGAAAAAGTCCGATGACATTGGAATACCCTTTTGCCGCGCCATACTTCCACTCTCCAAAGGTTCCGACATTCACGTCATTTCCAATGAAAAAAGGCTTTTTGAAATACGTCTGCATTTTCTGACGAATTGGATAATTTTCCCACGGAAGATTGGGGGAAAACAAAATCATTCCCTCTTTTTGGTCAATCACCCCAGGCGCACCCGCCGAAATGATATCAACCTCCTCCAAGTCAATTTTGGACTTTTCCAAAAGCTCCTCTACAACAGAGCAGATACTATTTTCTACATTCAAAAATCCATCGTGCGCCTTTGTCTTTTTCTTGAGACGGTAAATGATTTTTTTATCCTTATTAAAAACGGCTCCGAGAACCTTCGTTCCGCCAATATCCAGACAAATCGAGTATTTTCCCATGGCTCCCTCTCTGATTTTCGAGTAATGGTATGGTTATGCTCCTTTTTCTGTTTCCGAGGAGCTGATTTTCTTTTTCTCTTTCTTTTCACCGCCCAGCTTCGGCGGTTCCTTGCTTTCTACACACTCCTTCGTAATCAGGCAGGTAGAAATGTCTTTTCTGGAAGGAATATCGTACATCACATCCATCATCACATCTTCTAAAATAGAACGAAGTCCTCTGGCACCGGTCTTTCTTTCTAGGGCTTGCTCTGCTACCCGCTCTATTGCGTCCTCTGTGAAGCTAAGCGAAACACCATCCATTTCCAAGATACGTTGATACTGCTTCAAAAGAGCATTCTTCGGCTCTTGAAGTACGCGAACCAAATCTTCCTTACCGAGACCGGAAAGAGAAACCGTTACCGGCACACGACCGATAAATTCAGGAATCAATCCAAATTTCATAAGATCCTGCGGCTGTAAATTGTGTAAAAATCCGCTCGCCAGCAAATCTTCTTTTTTCGTATTTTCCGAAATAAAGCCAAATGTCTTTTTCCCGATACGGTCCTCAATGATTTTCTCCAAGCCATCGAACGCGCCGCCGCAGATAAATAGTATATTGGTGGTATCTATCTGGATAAAATCCTGATGCGGATGCTTTCTTCCACCTTGAGGAGGAACATTGGCAACCGTGCTTTCCAAAATCTTTAATAGCGCCTGCTGCACACCCTCACCGCTGACATCGCGAGTAATAGAAGGATTATCCGATTTTCTCGTTATCTTATCAATTTCATCAATATAGATGATGCCTCTTTGCGCCTGCTCAATATCGAAATCCGCATTCTGCAAAAGCTTCAACAAAATATTTTCGACATCCTCACCGACGTATCCTGCCTCCGTAAGTGCTGTAGCGTCCGCGATTGCAAACGGAACATGAAGAATACGTGCCAGCGTCTGTGCCAGAAAGGTCTTTCCGCAGCCAGTTGGTCCAATCATAAGAATATTACTCTTAGAAAGCTCTACATCATCTTTTTTCTGTGGACTAAACACGCGCTTATAATGGTTGTAAACCGCAACAGACAACGCTTTTTTGGCATACTCCTGTCCGACCACATATTGATCTAAGGCTTCCTTTAATTCTCTAGGAGTTGGCACAGCCCCGATTTTCGGGCTTGCTTTCGGAGCAGCAGTATAAGCTACCTCTTCTTCCTCTTCCAAAATAGATTCGCAAAGAATCACACACTCGTTACAAATAAAAACCGATGGCCCCGCAAAAAGTCGTTCCACCTCATGCTCCGTTTTGCCACAAAAAGAGCAACAAACCACAGGAAGCTTCCCATCCTTTTTTTCTTTATTTGATCCAGAGCCTTTTCTGTTTTCGTCTGACATATACTTCATCCCTCTTTATAGAAATTAAGGCTTCCGGAGAAGCCTTATATTGTTTATATCACAAAAAATTATTACTTCTTTTCTTCATCCTTTTTCGCAGCGGGCTTCTTCGCCGGCGCTTTTTTGGGTTTATCCTCCGTCTGGTCATGCTCGTGTGTTTCTACCTTTTTCGCCCAGTCAGAGAGCATATCCACCGTCTTTTGCATTGCCAAATTGTCGCGGATAAATGCGTCATTTTCACCAAAGCTCTTCTTAATATCTTCCAACGGCATACCATACTGCGCTGCCATCTTCTCAAGCTCTTTTTCTACATCCTCATCTGTAGCCGCAACCGACTCCGCATTCTTTACTGCTTCTACAACGAGATTGCTCTTTACGCGAGGGAGAGCGGAGGAACGCATACTGTCCTTGAAATCCTCCATGGTCTGCCCGACATACTGCAAATATTGCTCTAGCTCAATGCCCTGGTAACGCATACGCATGGCTTGATCTTCCACCATTCTTTCTACTTCCGTATCAATCATGCACTCCGGAATATCAACCGTTGCTTTCTCGCAAACCACCTCGACCACACTATCCTTGAAAGAAAGTGTTGCGCGGTTTAGGGCTTCTTCTTCCTTTTTCGCTAATATATCTTTTTTATACTCATCAAGCGTATCAAACTCGCTGACATCTTTCGCAAACTCATCATCCAAAGCAGGCAGCTCTTTTTCTTTAATCGCGTGAAGCTTCACTTGGAAGGAGGCTTCCTTCCCCTTTAATTCCTCACTATGGTATTCCTCCGGGAATGTGACGGCAATCGCAAATTCCTCTCCTTGGGAATGTCCAATCAACTGCTCTTCAAATCCGGGAATAAAGGAGTTCGACCCGATTTTCAAATCGTAATTCTCCCCTTTTCCGCCTTGGAAAGCAACACCATCTACAAAGCCCTCATAGTCAATAGTAGTCGTATCTCCGTCTTGCACAGGGCGATCTTCTATCGGAATCAAGCGAGAGTTTCTCTCCTGCATACGGGAAAGCTCATCCTCCACATCCTCCTCAGTCGCGGCATGGTAGTGGTACGGAGCCTCTACCCCTTTATATTCTCCTAAAGTCACTGTCGGCTTCTCCGTAACGGTAATTGTGAAAATCAAGCCCTTTTCGCCGCCGATTTCTACAATATCCATTTCCGGACGGGAAACAACATCCAAATTATGCTCCGTCAACGCTTCCTGATATGCAGGATTCACGCAAATATCAATGGCATCATCATACAGAGCACCTTCTCCATAATACTGCTTCACCAAATGATACGGAACCTTTCCTTTTCTAAATCCAGGTATCTGAAAACGATTTTTGTTTTTCACGTAGGAATCCATAAGAGCCTTTGAAAAATCTTCCTTTGAAATCTCAATCGTCAATACTACTTCGTTCTTATCCTTTTTTTCAATAGAAGCCATATCTTTTTTCCTCCAAAATTGCGCGTAAAAGCGCTCGATTCATCGAATAGTGATTGTACCACAATTAGAAAGATGCTGTAAACAAATTCCATGAAATCTCACAGCAATCCCGAAAAATGTGATAAAAAAATTAAAAAAAAGAAGAAAAAGCATTAATACTATGGTATATATGCGTAATCCATTTGACAAAGATACCGTTGCCGGCGTAGAGTAGTGATGTAAATTCATTAAGAAAGGATAAGACTGCATGTTCTTCTTTTCTCATTCTTCCACAAATTCTGCATTTCCGTGGCTTGGTAAACAGGTCTTAGCCTTTTGCGGTTTTTACAAGATGAGATAGAACATTCACACACTTATCGAAAAAACTCAAAACGGCTAAGGAATACTCCCTTAAGCCGTTTTTTTGTTTTCAAAGTTTGTGACGCCCTATAACGGCGGAATGGAGGAAAATATGGATCAACCTATTCACGATTATTACAACCATTATGATGAAGAAGGACGTTTATTGCTCCAGTACGGAAAAGTCGAGTTTCTGACTACCATGCGTTATATAGAAAAATACCTTTCCGACCATGCTAAAATCCTCGAAATTGGTGCAGGCACAGGGCAATACAGTCACGCTCTCGCTCGAAAAGGCTATCACGTCGATGCGGTGGAACTGGTAGAACACAATATTGATATCTTCAAAAGTAAAACAGAACCTGATGAAGCTATTTCCATTTGTCAAGGCAATGCGATGGATCTGCATTTCATCTCTGATGAGGTATACGATTTGACGATGGTGTTAGGACCTATGTACCACTTATTTACAAAGGAGGATAAGAAGAAAGCTTTGTCCGAAGCTCTTCGCGTCACCAAAAAAGACGGTGTGGTCTTTTGTGCTTACTGTATCAGCGATTCCAGTATTCTGGATTTCGGATTCAAAAAGGGGAATATTTTCAATCTATTGGAAAAAGGAATGATTGACGAATCTTCTTTCAAGACAGTTTCCAAGAGCATTGATATTTTCGAGCTTCTTCGCAAGGAAGATATTGATGAGCTGATGTCTTCTTTTAATGTGGAACGGTTACATTATGTGGGCACAGATATGTATACCAAACATATGCAGGATGTGGTTTCTGAAATGGACGAAAAAACATTTGACCTTTACCTGAAATACCATTTCACTATTTGCGAACGTCCTGATATGGTAGGGCTTACCTATCACAGCTTGGATGTTTTCAGAAAGAAGTCTTCTTAGAACACCACACCCTGTGATTGGAAAAAACGTACGTATTTTCGGTGTCTCCTACTGTGGTATGCTGTTTTTTCAATGTGCCAAAATATCGCCCCACAAAAAAATGAATCTGGAAAATCCTTCCCACAACGAAAAAGTTTTTGTCCATTTTATTGTACATACATCATTATATAATACTTCTAAAAAAACATTAGGAGGATTGTTCAATGACTAACTAAACTATACAAAAGGAAAAAAGAAATTTATTTCTACCTTTCCAGAAATTCCAAACCCTATATCCGGAAACGCGATTTTTTTGTCGAAAATAAAAAGTGAATTCTCCTCTCATTATTTTACTTTCACTTGATAAACTAAAATAAAACCATTATAATGCTCATTGTAATTTACCTTTTAAAAAGGAGACAGTACTCATATGATGGATAGAGCCGGAAAATTAAGAACAAACCTGTCAGGCGAAGCAGCATACAAATCCTTCATACCAACTCCGCTTCCGCCGAATCCGCCTGTTGAATTGAGTGGCGAAACCATAGAACTACTGGTAAAAGCAAATAAACAACTTACGTTACTGGAGAGTATTTCCGCACGAATTCCAAACATCAATTTGTTTATATCAATGTACGTCCGTAAGGAAGCGCTGATGTCATCTCAAATTGAAGGAACGCAGGCCACGCTGGAGGACGTGCTTGACCCGCTGATTAACAAAAACGCTAACCGAAATATCGCCGATGTTATCAATTATATCAGAGCAACTGAGTTTTCTATTATCCGACTGAGAGAACTTCCTTTGTGCAATCGCCTCATCAAAGAGACACACGCAGTATTGATGAACGATGTTCGCGGGCAAGAGAAAAATCCCGGAGAGTTTCGTTATTCCCAAAACTGGATAGGCGGTCAAGGAAGCACCTTGAAAAATGCCAAATTCATACCTCCTATGCCAGAGGATATGAGCATAGCTATGTCCGATTTGGAAAAATATATCAATAGCGATGATAATCTTGATGTATTGATTCGCGTTGCTTTAATTCATTACCAATTTGAAACCATTCACCCATTTTTAGACGGCAACGGGCGTATCGGACGATTACTTATCACTTTGTATCTGATAGAAAAAAACGTTCTAACTACTCCGGCGTTATATATTTCATATTTTTTGAAAAAGAACCGTATTGAATATTATGACCGCATGAGCGAGGTTCGCAGGAACGGAAACTACGAGCAGTGGATCATTTTTTTTCTGCAAGCAATTTTCGAATCAGCTGAGGATGCAACGATTACCATTGATAAATCGATGGCACTCCACGACAGAAACATTACCCTGATTAGCGATATGGGGCGCGCCACCAAGACAGCACTTCGATTATTTTTGTATCTTGAAGAAAACCCCATCATTGATATTAAAAAAACGGCGACAGCTTTGAATACCACGTTCAAAACTATATCCGATTCCGTACAACGGTTGCATGAAATGGGCATTCTTATACAAAACTCCGGCAAGCAGCGCAACAGAACTTTTTCTTATGCCGATTACCTTGATATTCTACGGGAAGGAACATGATAATAAAAANAAAATGCTATACAANTNNACGCGCTCATAAATATTACATACGGAACACTTTCTTATGTTAAAATTATAAAAAATAGAAATGAGATACTCTTATGATTTGTCCTAAATGCGGAAGCAACCATATCACTTCTTCTGTCCATACCACGACCAAAACGAAAACAAAGGGCTTTGGCTGGATCAAAGCCTGTATCGGTTGGCTTTTATTTAGTATCCCCGGGATCCTGTGCGGACTTTTGGGTATGGGAAAAGGGAAAACGAAAACAAAATCAAAGACCATTCACACATGTCAAAACTGCGGCAACACTTTTTAGTCTGTATCCGTACCATCGGAAATCATAGCGGCTGCCACCAAATGCCTGAACGGAGCTTTTTTTATAAAAATCTTCAATTTCCAGTGTGCGCCAGATGTACCGGCGTTTTTTTAGGAAAATGTCTTTTTTTGATTCTCGTCTGGTTTTTTCGCATCCCTCCTTTTTTATCCATCCTTTTTTTGTGTATTATGGGATTTGATTGGCTTTTGCAATGGCGCAAGATAAAAGAATCTACTAACCTTCGGCGTTTTTTTACCGGTATTTTGGGCGGTTTCGGGATTGCTTCTCTTTATCTTGACATTCTTTTGGCTATCATAAAAAAAATTCAACGATAAAAGATGTATACTATTGGTAATAGAATCTGTGCATGAAAGGAGAACCACACATGGCAAAGCTCTTATATCAAGGACACGGCAGCTTCCGTATCACAGCAAGCGATGGAACCACGATTTACGTTGATCCATATGCCGGAGAGGGTTATGACCTTCCCGCCGATTTGATTCTCGTGACACATCAACACGGGGATCATAACCAAACAGACAAACCCACAAAAAAAGAAAACTGCCGAATCATCTCCAATGAGGAAGCACTCTCGGACGGCGTTCATCAGCACTTTTTTGTTTTGGGCATGGACATTCAGGCGGTAACCGCGCAAAACAAAAACCACGACCCTCTGCAATGTGTCGGATATATTTTAGAGGTCGACGGTGTGAAGATATATATTTCCGGCGATACCTCTACCACCGCGCAAATGTCCACATTTCCTGCTTTATCACTTGATTATGCCCTTCTTCCCGGAGACGGTATCTACAATATGGATTTAGCGGAAGCGGCAGAATGTGCCAAAATCATAGGCGCGAAGCACAATATCCCGATACATATAAAACCCGGTGCCTTATTTGACCGCAGTCTCGCTGAAAGCTGGATGGCGCCAAATCGGCTCATTATAGAACCCAATGAGGAAATATCCTTATAAACGAAAGGAGTCCTATTATGGATTTTGCAAAGCTTATCACAGACAGATACTCTGTCCGCTCTTTTGATTCCCGTCCTATCGAGGAGGAAAAACTCCAACAGATCCTGGAAGCCGGAAGAATTGCACCCACCGCCTGCAACAACCAACCGCAACGGGTAAAGGTAATATCTTCCGCAAAGGATATCAAGAAATTTGACGATTGCAGTCCTTGCCGCTTCGGCGCACCGACGGTTCTTTTGGTATGCTACGACAAGAAAAAAAGCTGGATACGAAAATTCGACAGTGCCGATATGGGTACCGTAGACGCCGCCATTGTAACCACGCATCTGATGCTGCAAGCAGAAGAACTCGGACTCGGAAGCGTTTGGATCGGATATTTCGACCCTCAAAAAATCATTGAAAACTTCCAGCTTCCTGAAAATATTGTACCCATTGCTGTATTGCCCTTAGGCTACAAATCAAAGGATGCC
>JGI994J12354_10003590_pt1 | contig 14386 bp, 13 predicted proteins | sample IntmicLarv3ML3BL_FD_12354 | JGI IMG/M metagenome (IMG submission 12354)
CTGTACAAGGACGCGCCCGTCATCATTCTGGACGAGCCGACCACCGCCCTCGACCCCATCGCGGAAAGCGAGCTGTATCAGAAATACAACGAATTGACGAAGGACAAAACCTCCATCTTCATCTCGCACCGTCTGGCCAGCACGCACTTCTGCGACAAAATCGCGTTCATCGATGAAGGCCGCGTCGCGGAATACGGCACGCACGACGAACTGGTGGCGGCAGGCGGCAAGTATGCCGAGATGTTCGCCATCCAAAGCCACTATTATCGGAAAGAATTGAAAAAGAAGGAACTGGAAACGGAGGGGATATTATAATGAAGAAACTCAAACGCGATTTCGCCCTGAACCTGCGCGGGTTCAAGGAAGTCAACCGGCTTTCGCCGCATTTTATAACCTTTTCGTTTCTCACCTCGCTCTTCGGGGTCGTTCAGCCCTTCATCGGCTTTTTCATGGTGTCATACATCGTTGACGCGCTGTTGACGCAGAAGCCGATTGGATATTACATCGCCGTGGTCGCCATCAGCCTGTCGCTAACGCTGATTTGCAATGTGACAGCGGCTTATCTGCGGCAAAAGACGAATGAAAAGCAAAAATTTTTCTACTGGTACAAAAGAAAGGCATTCAACGAAAGAGTCATGATGATGGATTTTGAGCTGTTGGAAAGCCCCAAAACCCACCAGCTGAACCAGCGAATCAAGAACATTGAGCGCACCAACGGCAGCGGCCTTTTGCAGGTTACTTGGTTCATTGGCGAGTTCTTTTCAGGGATTGTTTCCACGGCACTGTCTGTCGCGGTGATTGTTTCCTTGTTTTTCACCTCCGGCGGCGCAAAGGCGGATGGCTGGATTGGTCTTTTGAACTCGCCGATTTCCGCCGTGATTGTATTCGCCATTATGATATGCGCGGCCATTTTCGCGGCACGAATGAACAAAAAGCAATCGGACGGATTGTTCAAGGCAATGGACGAGGTCACAGAAGGCAACGTGCAATACAACTATTATCTCGAGAATTATCTTAGTGACTACCACGCCGGCAAGGACGTGCGGGTATACGGCCTTGCGCCGCTTATATTACGCGATTTGATGGACATTCACAAAGTTTGCTCTTCTATTCTCGGGAAAATGGGAAACGCGTCCGGCCGCAATCTCGGCGCGGTTGATGCGGTGTCCGCGTTCTCCGGCGGTGTTGTGACGCTGTTCGCGGTGGCAAAGGCGTTTTGGGGTGTGATTTCTATCGGCAGCGTTCTGCGCTACACCGGTGCGGCGACGCAGTTTGTCGGCGGGCTGATGAGCATGTTCAGCGTTGCCGCGCGGCTGAGCAGCAACACCCGCTTTCTGGAGCAATATTTCGAGTTCCTCGAGCTGAAAGGCGAGCGGTATCAGGGCACGCTCCCCGTGGAGAAGCGCAACGACAATCAGTATGTCATCGAATTCAAGAACGTCAGCTTCCGATACGCAGGCGCAGAGGAATACGCGCTCAAGAACCTGTCCTTCCAATTCCGCGTGGGCGAAAAGCTGGCCGTCGTCGGCAAGAACGGCAGCGGCAAAACAACGATGATTAAGCTGCTCGTCCGCCTGTATGACCCGACGGAGGGCGAAATCACGCTGAACGGTATCGACATCCGAAAATATTCATATGAAGAGTATCTGACGCTGTTTTCCGTGGTGTTCCAAGATTTCAAGCTGTTCTCCTTCCCGCTGGCGCAGAATGTGGCCGCGGCGCTGGAATACGAACAGGACGTAGTGAGCAGCACGCTGGACAAGACCGGCCTGCGGGACCGTGTCGAAACCATGCCGCGCGGTATCAACACGCCGCTATACAAGGATTTCGACGAGGACGGCGTGGAAATCTCCGGCGGCGAAGCACAAAAAATCGCCCTTGCCAGAGCACTGTACAAGGACGCACCATTCATTATTCTCGACGAACCAACCGCCGCGCTCGACCCGATTGCCGAATTCGATGTCTACTCCGATTTCGACAAAATCGTCGGCAGCAAGTCCGCGATATACATTTCCCACAGGCTTTCAAGCTGCCGCTTTTGCGACAATATCGTCGTGTTTGACAAGGGCTCGCTCGTGCAGCACGGCAGCCACAATTCTCTCTTGTCCGCAAACAACGGCCTTTACCACGCGCTCTGGAACGCGCAGGCGCAGTATTATGAGCAGGTGTAAGCGTGACAACAGCAGAGGAAATTGTCCGGCAATTTCCTCTGCTACTGCACCGCCACCTTCTGCCGTTCCTTTGTAATCACCACCGCATCCCTGACCACCAAGTCCATCGCCGTCACGCCCCGCGAAACGATTGCCTCGCCCTCGTTATACCGCGCCACCTCGACAGGCACCTTCTCCGTATACGACCGCGACAGGAAATAATTCGATTCCGTGATGATTGTGTACACATACGTTTCGCCCGTCTCGCCGTCTGTCGCAACCGCCGCCGTCGGCAGGCTGTACAGCATGAGCGCGGCGGCGGCCGATGACATGTGTATGACCATCTCATGCGCAATGTTGTCCTCTTCGTCATATTCCTGCGGCAAAACGACATGCGCGACGGACTGCACGCCTTCGCCGGATATGTCTGCTATCTTCAATTCCAGCCTTTGATAATCTTCAGGCATCGGCGCATCCCCGCATTCCACAGGCGCATAGTAAAGCACACACGCCATACCGGTTGGCAGAGGGCAGTCCGCCGCGTCGAATGCAAACGACAACAGCCCGCTGCCATCCGCCTGCTTTTCAATTATCATCTCATCGCGTGTGACCGCCAGCCGGCGGTCGTCCACATACTGCTTCGCCGTCACAGCCGTCACCCTCGTGCGCGATGCATGGAACAGATACTCCCCGCCGTATGTCACGCCGACCATCAACGCCAGAAAGACAACAATCGGCAGACACTTCAAAAGCTTCTTCACCATTTCATCACCTCAACGCCTTTCGCAAGCTTCTCCTTCGCACCCACAAACAGCACTGCGGCCGGCAATATATAGATGACCGACGAGGAAAAAGCAATGCCCAAGTCACTCTCCAGCAGTCTTGACAAAATAATCGGCAACGGGAACAGCTCCTGCGATTCCAGCATAATGAGCGCAGGCTCATACAAATTCCAGTTGTCCGCAAACGCCAGCACGGCGAGCGCCAGTATGCAATCGCCCAACAACGGAATAATCAGATACCGAAAATAGTTGAACACGGAATTGGTTTCCAGCTTCATCGCATCCAGCAGGCTGTCGGGAATGCTCTTGGCAAACTGCCGCAGCATAAACACCCAAAACGGCTGGAATGCGGCAGGCAGTATGATTGCCAGCGGGTTGTTCAACAGCCCCACGTCCGAAAACTGCTTGTACAGCGGCACCATCAAAACCTGATACGGCAGCATCATCAGCACAATATAAAGGAAGAAAACCGCATCGCGACCCTTCCATTTCACCTTGGCAAACAGAAACGCCGTCGGTATCGTGACTACCACCGTGATGCCTGTCGTCACGCCTGCATACAGCAGCGACCGCCAGAAATGCGACATAAACGGGTAGTTTTCGACCAACAGCTCGTAATATTGACCGAGCGACCAGCTTCTGCCCAAAAATCCAAAGAAATCACCGGCATCCAATATCTCCCGCAACCCCTCCGGGCTCAACAGTGAATACATCAAAAGCATGAGCAGCGGCCCGGCGAACAGGGCTGCAACCGCAACCGTCAGCGCGATTTTGATGGCGGAGCTTGGCTTCTTCATCCTCATGCCTCATCGCCTCCCGTCGCCTTTTCAAACACCTTGTCAAACCGATACCCGACGCTCACGACAATCAGCACGACAAGCGAGAAAATGACCGCCGCCGCAGACAGCCGCTGGTAGTCCAACCGCTGGAAATGGTTGTTGATGAAATACGACACGCTGTACACATCATCCGGCGGGAATGCCGTCTGGTAATACAGCGAGCTTTCGCGGAAGATGCGGAGCGAAAACAGCGTCATCAATATCGCCGTGAAAAACAAGACAGGACTGATGAGCGGAATCGTAATATGCCGCAGGCGCTGGAATCCCGTCGCGCCGTCGAGGTCGGCCGCTTCCACCACGGATTGCGGGATGCGGCTGATGGCGGCCAGCAGCAGAATAATGCAATACCCCGCATTTTTCCAGATAAACAGCGAGTAAATCGGCAGCAGCGCTTTGAACCCGCTGTCCAGCCCCACAATCAGCGTATTGACAATCTGCACATCGCCGAACATCGCGCGCCAAATCATAATCATCGCCACAGACGGCGCCAACAGCGGGAACAGAAACGCATACCGCACGCCTTGCAGGCGCTTAGGCAGGCGCATCAGAAGCAGTGTAATCATCAGCGCAAACAGCACCGTCAGCAATGTCGCCAGCCCCGCAAATAGAAGCGCATTTTTCAGTGACATGCGAAACAGCTCATTCTTCAGCAGTTCCCCATAATGATACAGCCCCACGAATTCCGGGTTAAAACTGCCTTTCTGAAAAGACATGAACAGCATCCGCACATAGGGAAATACGTAGAACAGCATCAAGCCCAGCAGGCTTGGCACTGCCAGCAGGAAACAACGAATCTGGAACGAATACTTCTTCCATAAACGGAATGGTTGACTTTTCATGTTGCGTTACCCCCCCCGATTTCACCGTACCGGCCAGCACCACTGTCCGGTCACCAATGCCTGTATTATATCACGGAATCTTCTAAACAGCAAGAACATTACTCCTTCGGTTCGTTATGAGTCCCCTCCCCGAAGCGAATCTTTCGAAGCGCCGAAGCCGCGCCGGCAATGTCCTTCTGCGCAATGATAGCCGAAATGACGGCAACGCCGTTTGCGCCCGCCTGTATAAACGGCGGCAGATTGTCCGCGTTCAGGCCGCCGATAATCATAATCGGTATGGAAACCGCCGCGCGAATGGCTGCCAGCTCGTCTATGCTGACAATTGTTGCATCCGTCTTGGAACCAGTGGGAATCATCGCGCCGACGCCGATGTAGTCCGCGCCGTCATTCTGCGCCTGCACAGCTTCCTGAACGGTCGTGGCCGACACGCCCAGAATGCAGTCATCACCAATCATTTGCCGCACCACGCGCGCGGGCAAATCGCTCTGCCCGACATGCACACCCGCCGCGCCGACGGCAAGGGCAACATCCGCGCGGTCGTTGATGATGAGCGGCACATTGGCAGCGGCGCAAATACTTTTCAGCTCTACGGCAAGGCTGTACATCTCCGCAGACGATGCTTCCTTTTCCCGCAACTGCACCATCGTCACGCCGCCCGCGATGGCCTGTGCCACCGCTTCTGCCAACGTCAGCGTGGACATAAGCGTTCTGTCGGTGACAAGGCACAGGCTGTAATCCGCTTTCGGTGTTGTCATTTTCGCACCGCCTTTTTCAGGTTAAGCAGTGCGCTCATCAATCCGATGCCAAGCATGACGGGCAGTGTGATGCCTACGATGGTTGTATACGGCATGAGCAAACGGTAAGCCGCCAGACCGATTGCCCACAGGATGATGTTCTTTACATTCCAGAGCGATTCTGCCTTCACCGCGCGTTTCCCTGCGAAGTAGTAATCCACAAACAAAATCGCGAACAGCGGCGCGAATGCCGAGCCAATCAGATACAGGAAATTTTCATATTGGCTCATGGACACGAACATCGCCAAGAGCGTTCCCGCCGCGCAGACAATGATGGCGGAAAGCTTCTCATTTGCCTTGGGATTCAAGTTGACAATGCTGACACCGGCAGAGAATACGTCCAAAAACGTCGTCGTCACCGTGGAGAACACGACAATGACAAATGCCACGATGCCCAATCCCGCCGAAAGCAGTATCGCGCCGATGTCCGACGTGCCCGTATACAGCGCCGCGCCAAGGCCGATGGCATACATCAGCACACTGCCCACAACATACGCGGCCACACTGCCGACCGTGCCGGATACAGGTTTCTTCGAATTGCGCGTATAGTCCGCAATGAGCGGCAGCCACGACAAGCTCATCGCCACGTTCAGCTCCACCCCCGCGCCGAACGACATCGTTTCATCCGTGGCGGCGGCAGGGGCATCGCCCTTGAACACCACCACACCAAGCACAACGGAGAGCACAAAAAGCAGGAACATCACAACCGTGTTCAGCTTCGTCAGCTCCTTGTGCCGCAGAAGCACCCAGCCGACAATCAGCGCACCAACCACCACGCACCAGAGCATCTCATTCCCGAACTGGAAAAGCTGTATGGCAATGCCGTCCATCGCTTTCGCCGCGCTGACAATCATAATGGCTGTCCAGCCAAGCAACTGTAACAGGTTCAATATAGAGAACCCAAACGAGCCAAATTTCCCGAATGAAATCCGCGCGGAATACGATGCGGACATCCCGCTCCGCGCACCGATGAGTCCGCCCAACAGCAATATCCCCGCGCCAATCAAATGCCCGACGGCGATAGACAGAAGTCCGTTCACCAGCCCCAGCGGCGCCAGCAGCGCGCCCGTCATAATCTCCGCAATAGACACCGCCGCGCCGAACCACAACAGCACCTGGCTGAATGTTCCGACCTTTTTTGTCGTGTTTGTTTCTGTATGTCCTTCCTTATTTGCACCCATTGATACACCCTCGTTCTTCCATTGTATTTTTGTCCATACGGCTCACCGCGTCTGCCAACGCCGCGCGGTAACTGCCCGTCCCTTTCTGCCCTACTGCTTCGAATGCCAGCTCGCCCGCGATACCCATGCACATCACGGCCGCCGCGGTGGCCTCGAAATGTTGCGGTGACGCGCCGCAGAACGAGCCGGCCAGCGAGGTACACATACAGCCTGTGCCTGTCACATCGGCCATCATAGGATGCCCGTTCCGGATATGTATGACGCGCGCCGCGTCTGCAATGGTGTCGATTGCGCCTGTGATGGCGACGACACAATGCAGCGCCCGCGCCACAGTCTGCGCCACGTCGGCGGCGTTGTCCGCCTCGTCATCGGCAAACGCATCCACACCCTTCGTGTTGGACGACAGCCCCGCCAGAAAACGCACCTCGGAGATATTCCCGCGTACAACGCTCACGCGCACCTCGCGCAGAATCTGCGCCGCCGCGTCATTTCGAAACGCGGATGCGCCCGCGCCAACAGGGTCAAGCACAACAGGAATACCTTTCTCGTTCGCCGCTTTGCCTGCCGCAAGCATCGACGCGACGGTGCGGCTGTTCAGCGTGCCGATATTCAGCACCAGTGCAGACGACAGCCGCGCGATGTCCGCCGCTTCCTCCATAGCATCTGCCATGATGGGCGATGCGCCGATGGCCAGCGTCATGTTGGCGCAGTCATTGACCGTGACATAGTTTGTGATGTGATGCACGAGCGGCTTTTCCGCGCGGAGAGCATCCAGAATGCCGCCGCATTGCGCAAGAAGGCTATTCATTGGCANCGCCCCCGTTCCNCAGNCCATTCTGATAAAGGTCATAGAAATGATGCGTCGGGCCGTTGCCCTTGCCAATGTCAAGNGCNTGCNCAATGGCGGTGGTCACGTAGTCTTTTGCCCGCTTCACCGCGTCATGAGCGGAATATCCCAACGCCAAATTGGAGGCAATCGCGGACGACAGCGTGCAGCCCGTGCCATGTGTGTTCTTAGTGTCTACTCGTTTCGTCTGGAAGTGGTGCATATTTTGCCCGTCAAACAGCACATCAACGGCATCGCCAATGGCGTGCCCGCCTTTTACGACAACGCCTTTACAACCCATGGCGTAAATCCGCCGCGCCGCCGCTTCCATGTCCGCGAGGGAATGGATTTCCATACCTGTAATCTGTTCCGCCTCAGGAATGTTCGGCGTGAGCATATCCGCCAACGGGATAATCGTGGCAATCAATGTGTCAATTGAACCGGGGTCCATCAGCGCACAGCCGTTCTTCGCATACATCACAGGATCCACAACGACATTGGCGGGTGCATACGCCCGCAGCTTGGCCGCCACCATTTCCATGCACTGCGGCGTGGACAGCATCCCAATCTTCACGGCGTCTACTTCGATGTCCTCGAACACCGCGTCAATCTGCTGCCCAATCATCTCGGGCGTGACATCCTGAATCGCGATGACACGGCTTGTGTTCTCCGCCACGACGGACACAATCACGCTCATCCCGAACACGCCATGCGCCGAGAATGTCTTCAAGTCCGCCTGCACGCCGGCACCGCCGCTGCAATCCGAACCCGCAATGCTCAAAACCTTTTTCATACCATTACTCCTCCTTTTCTTCGGAGCACGCAAAAAAGCGAGGCTCCGTGAAAGGAAGCCCCGCCAAACGTTTAGTATTGATAACCCCAAACCATTCGACTTTGCTTCCCTACGTCGGTGTTAACCGTCAGGTTCAAAGGGTCAGGTTTTACCTTCTCAACTGCAAATAGCAGTCCCCCCGCAAATCGAATATTATTATATAGCGAACAATATACAATGTCAATCGTTATCTTCATTGCCTGCCGTATCATGTATGTGATAGTAGATGCGATTGCCTATGGCGCGCAAAACCAAGGCTTTCATTCATCCGCATTGTCGTGTATACTGAAAAGAACACAATGGAAGGGGGATACATATGAATATACTTTTTGCAGAAGACGATTCCATCATCGCCTCCGGCCTTGTATATGCCATGCAATCCGAGGGCTATGCCGTCACGCATTGCGCCACTGTTGCCGATACGGTTCGCGCGCTGGACGCGGAATGCTTCGACTTGGCGCTGCTTGATTTGTCTTTGCCCGACGGCAATGGCTTCGTTGTGTTTGAGCAGATACGCCGCGTATCGGACATGCCCGTGATTTTCCTCACGGCGGCTGACGATGAGGGCAACACAGTCAAAGCCCTCGAGATGGGCGCGGACGATTATATCACAAAGCCTTTCCGCGTGCGGGAACTGCTCGCGCGCATGAAAACGATTCTGCGGCGGGCGGGCGCGCCGGTGAACGGCCACATTGAGCTGTGCGGCCTGACAATAGACGCGGCGAAAGCAAAAGTTATGAAAAACAATGAGGAAATCCTTCTGACCGCGCTGGAATACCGGCTGCTCCTGTCCTTCGCCCGTTGCAAAGGGCAGGTTCTGACCCGCGAGCAGATTTTGGAGAGCCTGTGGGATGTCGCGGGCAACTTCGTGAATGACAATACGCTGACCGTTTACATCAAGCGTCTGCGGGAGAAGCTGGAAGACGACCCGCAGAATCCACGGATTATCCTAACGGTGCGCGGTTTGGGCTATAAGGCAGGTGAATGAGATGGAAGGCTTCTTGATTGCAATGCTTGCCGCCAGTCTTGCGGCGATTGCCGAGCTTGTCATTTTCATTGTGCGGCGGCACAGAAAGATTGTCAAGCTCAACCTATACTTGGCGCGTATAACGAACGGCGATTGGTCGCTTGATATACGCAGCAACAAGGAGGGTGCGCTTAGCATCCTCAAAAACGAACTCTACAAGGTCACGCACGCGCTCACAGAGCAGGCGGCTTCCTTGCAAAACGACAAGCAGAAACTGGCAACCGCCCTGTCGGACATATCCCACCAGCTCAAAACACCGCTGACCTCGCTGGGGCTCATGACCGACCTTTTGGAGGACGACAGCCTGCCGCCCGAAAAACGGCGCGACTTTATCGCCTCCATGCGCACGTCCCAGCGGCGCATGGAATGGCTGGTGCTTTCTTTGCTGAAAATAGCGAGACTGGATGCCGATGCCGTTCATCTGAAGCAGGAATGCGTCGCCATGTCCGCATTGGTTGAACGTGCGCTCGCGCCTATGCTGATTCCCATGGAAATCAAGGAGCAGACATACACGGTTGACGGCCATGACGAGGCCATTGCCTGCGACCCGAACTGGACGGCAGAGGCGCTCGGCAACATTATTAAAAACGCAGTCGAAAACACGCCGCAAGGCGGGCACATTGCGCTGTCCTATGGGATGAATCCATTATATTCGTTCATTTCTGTCCGCGACAGCGGCGGCGGCATATCCAAAGCAGACTTGCCGCACCTGTTCCAACGGTTCTATCGCGGCGCGAACCCTGCCCCCGACAGCGCGGGCATCGGCCTGGCGCTGAGCCTTGCCGTCATGCAAAAGCAAAACGGCGACATTGAGGCGGCGAACGACAATGGCGGCGTGTTCACGCTCAAATTCTATAAGTGACTAAACTGTCACCAAAATAGTCACCGCAGAGTCACTTTCAGCTGGTAGAATCATTCTCGAGGTGAGATCAATGGTTAAAATTGAAAATTTGTCAAAAATCTATGGCACAGGCGACGCGGAGGTTCGCGCGCTGGACAACGTATCTTTCGAGATACCAAAAGGCGAATTTACCGCCATCATCGGCCCAAGCGGCTCGGGGAAGTCCACTTTATTGCATCTGCTCGGCGGCGTAGACAGGCCGACAAGCGGCAAAGTGTTCATCGACGGCACGGATATTTATGCGTTGAATGAGTCCCAGCTCGCTATCTTCCGCCGTCGGCACATCGGGCTGATTTACCAGTTCTACAACCTGATTCCGACGCTGAATGTCGAGGAAAACATCACACTGCCGCAGCTGTTGGACGGGCGCAAGGTGGACAAGGAACGGCTGGACGAAATCATGACAACGATTGACCTCGGCAGCCGCGTGTCGCATTTGCCGAACGCGCTCTCCGGCGGACAACAGCAGCGCGTGTCGATTGGACGGGCGTTGATTACGAACCCCGCGATTATTCTGGCCGACGAGCCGACAGGCAATCTGGACAGCAAAAACAGCAAAGAGATTGTCGAGCTTCTGAAGCTTAGCAACAAAAAATACGGGCAGACACTGGTCGTCATCACGCACGACGAGAGCATCGCTTTGCAGGCCGACAGAATCATCGCCATTGAAGACGGCAAAATCACCCGGAACGAGGTGGTTCGTCCGTGAATATCATCCATAAGCTGACCCTGCGGCATCTGCGCCGAAACCTTGGGCGGACAGCCATGACAGTGGTCGGCATTATGCTTTCGGTTGCGATGGTCTGCGCTGTGGCAGGGTTCACGCTGAGTATGCGCGAGATGCTGCGCGAAAGCATCATCGCAAGCCGCGGCGATTATCATGTCGCGTTTTTCGAGGTGACACCGGAAACGGCGGCGCAAATCGCCGAACAGCCTGTGTTTGAAACATATTTCACCAGAGAAAGCGACACAGAGGGGCTTGTCTCTGTCTATCTGCGGCTGGCCAATCCGGACAAACATTACATGGAAATTGTAAACGATATAAGCAATTCGTATGCCACACAGGGTCACAGTATCAACACTGAATTATTGGCTTTGGAAGACGTAATTGCGCAGGACCGCGTGATGAAAACGATTCTCATTCTCGGCACGATTGCAATTCTGATCATTGTCGCGGGCTCGGTCATTGTCATCGCCAATGCGTTTTATATTTCGGCGCAGGAGCGCGTGCGCCAATTCGGGCTGCTCAAAAGCGCCGGCGCTACAAAGTCGCAAATCGGGCGCAGCATTTTGTTTGAGGCGTTTCTGCTGGCCGTGTTCGCCATACCGCTTGGCATCGCGCTGGGTTTTGCAATTCAATGGGCGGTGCTTGCGCTGACAAACGGCCTGCTGACAGAGCTGAACGAACTGAACAGCAACGCGATTCATTTCCGCGTCACCTTCGACCCAATCATTCCGTTGATCTCGACAGGCATCGCCGCTTTGACGCTGCTCATTTCGGCATGGGGGCCTGCCCGCCGCGCCGCCAAAACCAGCGCCATTGATGCCGTTCGTCAGACAAAAGATATTCGAAACCATTCAAAACCGCTGAAAACCTCCCGCCTGATACAAATGTTGTTCGGCTTTGAGGGCACGCTCGCGGCAAAGTCGCTCAAGCGCAGCCGCGGGAAGTATCGGGCGACGGTGCTGTCGCTGGTGGTGAGCGTGGTTTTGTTTGTCAGCATGTCGTCCTTTGTGTGGGTGCTGAACAAAAGCGTGGATATGGAGTATGGCCAGTACGATTTCGAGGTTCTGGTCTCTGTCAGCGGTGGCTTGGACACGCTGGACGAAGCGGACCGTCTGCTTCGTTCTTTGCCTAACGCAGACATCACGCGTATGCAGCGCATGATGTTTCATACGTCAGTTGACATGAATACCTTAACGGAACGTGCCCTTGCGGTTTATGAACAGAACTTGATGAGTTACGCCGAATTCGGTTATTTGTCTCTCATATCCGTCCCGGATGACGTGTTCCTGCAACACGCGCCGATACCGCAGGGGAATATCGGCGGCATTCTCGTCAACACCACCGGTTCGATACGGGAGAATGGCAAAACAGTGGAATATGCACCCTTTATCTTCGAACCCGGCATGGCCTTTCCCCTTCTGGATTACGAATCAAATATAATGGATATGATAACCGTTGAGGCGCAGACGAAAGAGATTCCAAAGAATATTCCAAGCATACTTTTCGTCGGGCAAACGCTCAACCTTCTCGTTGCGGAAACTGCATACAGGGACGTATGTCGATTACTCGAAGAAGCATATATCGGGGGCATATACACAGCCTTTGCCGTAACCACCAACAACCCCGAAGCGTTTTGCACCGCCGCAAGGGAAATTCTTTCCCCTCTCGGCACTTTTACATTCGTGCAGGATATATCGCAAATGACGCGCATGACCCGCAGCATCACGCAAATCATTTCCCTGTTCGGCTACGGCTTTATCGCCATGCTGTCTTTGATTGCCGTCACCAGCGTAATCGCCACGATTTCAACAGGCATGGCACTGCGACGGCGGGAGTTTGCCATGCTGTATTCGGCGGGCATGACCTCTGCGGGTATGAAAAAGATGCTGAATCTGGAAAGCTTTTTATATGGGTTGAAATCGCTTGCCATCGGTTTGCCAATCGGCTGGGGGCTATCATATCTCATCCATTTGGGTATGTCAAATATGGCAGAGTTTGCCTATCAGCCGCCGTGGAGCGCCACTCTCATCAGCGTCGCCGCCGTGTTGCTGCTGACGTTTAGCACCATGCGGTACGGCAAGCACAAGCTGAACAAAGTCAGCATCATAGAGGCACTGCGGAACGAGACGGCATAAACATGCCAATTATTTTGCAAACGAACAACTTGATTGCGTGCGCAATGATAAAGAGAGGTCGCAGAATACATAGACCGCACCCGAGGAAACAGACAGAACTAAAAAGAGGTTATTGAAGAATAACGAGCGATTACGCAGATTTACGCCGCATTTCATGGGGAGAGGACAGCGTTTTTGTTTGAATACGTTGGTAGTTGTAGAAATAAATATAATCATCGATGAGTTTTCTGGCATCGTCAAAGGTCTGGATTTGATGCCTGTAAATGCATTCTGTTTTAAGAATGCTGAAAAACTGTTCAGCAGGCGCATTATCTAAAGGCGTTCCGGCTCTTGACATTGAAGGAAGAATAGAATATTCTGTAGTTAGTTTCATATAGCCGTGAGAGGTATATTGAAACCCTCGGTCGCTGTGAAGGATCAGTTCACCAGCGGCCGTTCTTTTTGCTTTTTCAATTGTCCTATACACAAGAGCATTATCTTGCACCGTCCCCATATCATAAGAAACCACGAAATTATCGTACAAATCTTTAATCATTGAAAGATACAAAACGCCTTGCTTTGTCTTGATATAGCTGATATCGGTAACCCATTTTTGGTTGGGCTTATCTGCATTGAAATCACGTTTAATTTTGTCTTCATACACTTTGAATTGTGATTGTCTTTGGTACAGCGGTCTCGGTTTGCGTATTTCAGACAGAAGATTGTACTTTCGCATAATTCTAAGTATTGCTTTGTGGTTAATGGCTAACCCCAGTTCTCGATATAGCCAAATTTTCACTCTGCGATAACCATACGTCTGCTTTGTTTTCTTTTGACAATCTGATATGAGTTCAGCAGTCGCGTCGTCCTTATCAGGCAAATCTTTTCTCCGACGCCAAGCGTAATAACCACTTCTTGAAACATTGAAAAATTCACACATATATAAGATGCTGTGTTTTTCTTCATTTGCAAATATTGCTGCATACTTAATTCTTACTTTCACATCCTTTCGGCAGCTTGAAGAAAAGAACGAAGCAAATCATTTTCTGTCTGTAGTCGCTTGTTCTCCAATTTTATTTTCTGGAGTCCTGACAAACTTTCGCCCCTTGGGCGGCCNTTCGGTTTTGGGAGTATACCTTTTCGCAGATTCTCTTGCTTGATTCGATGGCGCGTAAACAGGTTCTCAAGCTGCTTNTGGCTTAGCCCAAATTATTCTCTTATCTCACAATTCCTCTTGCCCTCCGCTTTCATTTCTAAAACTTGCGCTATTATTTCTGCTCCATAATGTTTTCCCATGACAAAACCTCCTACTGCAATTTATTCTACAATAGGAGGCTCTTTTTTTGCAATGTCTGTTTGCTCGGGTGCGGTCTA
>JGI994J12354_10003591_pt1 | contig 14383 bp, 14 predicted proteins | sample IntmicLarv3ML3BL_FD_12354 | JGI IMG/M metagenome (IMG submission 12354)
GTTGGTAGGGTTTAGTTTAGCAATTTTTGATGATATGTTCCACTTTTTTCAGCCAAAAAGCCTCTGAAAATTTTTCAGAGGCTTTTTCTTTTTGCTTCAAAAACTTATTTAATTTGATTGAAAAGGGCAACTAATTCATCTGCGGTCGCATCGCCTGCAGCAGGTGTTACGACGGCCTGAGTACCTACCCGAACAGTTCCATTATCATTTCTTGCAGTTCCAACCGTACTATTGTCATGATAAATTCTCGCCAAATTACCGGCCACAAAATAGCTCCGCTCTGCTCCGCTCATGCTTCCTGCTGTTACAGGCTTCATGAAGGATTTACCGTTAATTTTTACTTCACCGGTATTTGCATCAACAGTTACTTTTTTCTTGCTGTACTCGGTCAATTGTTTCGCATAAGCATCACGACGGCTTTTGTTTTCCGGATGAGTAGAAGGGTTTAAAATATCGTCAAAAATATTTTTAGACGCTCCGCTGGAATTTTCAATGACTCGCTGCCAGACAGCTGCCGGTGCACCGACATTATATCCGGAATCAGCGATATATGTGAAAGCAACTGCATCTGCTTCGACTTCATTTTTCTTTGTTACTCCAACTGTTTTGACCTGGTTTGCAACAACATCTGCTGCCAGTAATCCTTTGTCATTCATGCCAACTGATGCAAGTTGTGAAACCAATTCAACAGTCATTTTCTTTTTAGCTCCCTCAATCGGGTGTTTCTTTTGACCATGAGCCATTTCGTGAGCTACTACGACTGCAACGCGATCCTCGTGATTTTCAAAGAAATAAAATACTCCTGTATTTACAGAAATATTATGCCCCAGCGTACAGTAAGCATTGAATACTTCCTCGGGATTCACAAAATAGTTATAAGGCTTTCCGGTAATTGAAGGGTCGCTTTTTGCAATACCAGCACTCAATTTTGTCATGATGTTTGTCAGAAGTTGATTATAGCCAGGATCCGTGTTCACGCCATCACTTTTTTTGAGTTCTTCAAAAAGTTCATGTCGACCTTCGTTCTCGTAGTAATCCAGAGATTTTTTGATTTGCTCTTGCTCCTTAACTGTATCTACTACTTTACCTACTTTTCCTAGTTTCCCTAAAGAAATTGCTTCAGCAGCAGGAAGTTCTACAGATGTTGCATTCACCAAAAGGGATAATGCCAGAACACCAAGACCTCGGGACAAATTTTTACAAGACAAAAAAGACTTCAATCTCAACACTCCTTTATATATTCTTTCTAATATTTTATCATAAAAATGTTGTTTGTGACAAAAATGTGAAATAATTATTTTTGTAGAAGTTGTGGGTAGCTCTATCAATATAATTCTTAATTTCTTTGACTTTATAAGTGAAATTGTATTATAATCATCTAGGTTGTAGAATTACTTTGAATACTGAAAAATTCGGCGATTTTAATGAGGTGAACATTTTATGAAATATGGCTCTGCACTCATTAAGGCGTTCTGTATTGTCGTTTTGGGTGTGCTATTTTATGGCGGATATGCATCTGACTCATCTTTGTCAACGCCCGCAGACTACTCCAATGCACCGATTAGGCGAGTGATTTCTTTATCGCCACAGAATACCGAAATTATTTTCGCATTAGGAGCCGGAGATAAATTGGTTGGAGTCACTAATTATTGTGATTTTCCTGCCGAAGCTCTTGAAAAAGAAAAAATTGGCGATTTCATTAATATTGATGTCGAAAAAATTATTTCACTATCTCCCGATGTTATAATTGCAAATAATACTCTGCAAGAAAAAAATGTAAGAGTTCTCAAGCAGGCGGGTATTTCTGTTGTAGTTGTGCAAAATGATACACTAGATGAATTATTAATTAGTATTGAAGAAATTGGCACCCTGATTGGAGTTTCGGAAAATGGTGTATTGCTCCGCAAAGAACTCGAAACTAGGCGAAAAGAAATTCTGGCGAAAAAATCTCAAGGAAAATCGCCACGAGTTTTTATTGAAATATGGGATCATCCGCTCCTAACAACTGGTAATCGCTCTTATATCCATGATTTAATTGCTCAAGCCGGCGGTATTAACGTTGCTGCCAATACACCCAATGAATATCATGCATGGGATATCGAAAAATTGTATGCAAGTAATCCGGATATTTATCTTCGCCTTCGGGGTACTGATATGGGAAGTAAAGCGGCGGCGTTGCCGGCAGATTTTCAAGAGTTACGTGCTGTGAAAGAGGGCAAAGTGATTACTTTATTTGATAACGCTTTTGTTCGTTCTGGTCCACGAAGTATTGATGTATTAGAGCAATTGGTGGAAGTTCTCAATTCAAAGGAGTAGCATAATGAAAGTTCGTAATTGGTTTTTTGGTACAATTGCTTTTTTGATAGCCAGTGTACTTTTTCTCATGGCTTCCGGCACAAAAGAAATCTCTGTTTTTTCAATAATAAGTCATTTTTCGCCCTTTGACTCCTCTGATCTCGAACTAGCAGACCAAATTATCCTCAGCAAAGTTCGACTACCACGAATTTTACTGGCTCTAGTCGTTGGAGCGGCTTTAGCTGTATCAGGAACTTGCCAGCAAGCTATTTTTCGCAATCCTTTGGCAGATCCCTTTATTTTAGGACTTTCAAGTGGCGCAGCTTTGGGAGCAGCATTGGCTATTTGTCTAAATCATTCGGAATATGTCAGCTTAGCAGCATTTATTGGTGGAATAGGCGCAATTTTTCTTGTAGAAAAATTAAGTGGACGTTATGGAAAAAATGACCGCAGTATTACCCAGCTTCTGCTGGTAGGTATGGCGATTTCTGCTTTTTCCAGCGCACTTCTCAGCACGATTATGTCAGTTTATTCTCAGCAGATGCAGGCGATTTTCTTCTGGGTTATGGGAAGTGTTGCACAGCCACCGGACAATTTTTTCTTTCTATCGATTCTTATCTTTGTCGGAATTATTATATTATTTAGCTACCATAGAGAAATGGACATTATCACTTTAGGGGAAGAGCAAGCTTTTTTCTTGGGAATTCCGATTAAGCAGCTCAGGAAAATGCTTTTACTTTTGTCGGCATTTATTGTCAGTATTGCTGTATCAATGAGTGGCCCTATCGGATTTATTGGATTAATTACACCTCATTTACTTCGTAACTGGTTTACTCCGACTCATCGCTATCTTTTGCCGTTAGCGGCTTTATGGGGCGGAATTCTTCTCCTTTGGTCAGATGGTCTCATCCGACTATTTCCGTTATTTTCTTCCCTGCCCATTGGGGCAGTTACAGCACTATTTGGTAGCCCGTTCTTTTTGTATATTTTAATTCAAAGGGGAAAAAGAATATGACTGTTCCCATTTTATCTGTAAAAAATTTATCCGTTCATTATCAGGCTCAACAGATTTTGCATTCCCTCAGCTTTAATATTCAACTGGGAGAATTTTGGGGCATCTTAGGGCCTAACGGCAGCGGGAAAACTACCCTCTTAAAAACTATCGGTGGCTGGAACCCGCCATCAGAAGGCGAGATCAAAATTAATGACAAAAATATTTCTGAAATGTCGCGAAAAGAATTGGCACTTCAAATTGCGTTAATGTTGGCTGAAGAAAGTTTCGGCTCATTTGAAGTTATTGAAACGATTCTAATGGGACGCTACCCTCACCAAGAACGCTGGGAAAACCACACAAAATCCGACTTAGAACTTGCTGATTCCATTCTCCAAGAAGTCGGTCTTTGGGAAAAACGGCACCGCTCACTCCATCACTTGAGTCAAGGTGAACGTCAAAAAGTTTGGCTAGCTCGAGCACTTATTCAAGAAACCCCTCTTCTGCTTCTTGACGAACCGACCTCACATTTAGACATTAAAAACCAAGGCAATATCTTTCACTTTCTTGAAAGTTTTTGTCAAGGTAAAAAATTGGCAATCATTTCCATTCTCCATGGGATTGACTTATCTGCAACATTCAATAGCCATATTTTAATGCTTAAATCCGGCCATATCATTGCTCAAGGAAAAAAAGAAGAAGTTTTTACAGAAGAGAACCTAACTGCCCTCTATGACCTTCCTATCCAAATTAATAAAACTCAAGATAATCAATATTCTATTGCACCAATTTACCGAACTGTATAGCTAAAATTAAAAAATAAGAGAGCTCCGACATTAAAAATGTTAGAGCTCTTTCTTTATTATAAAATTTGGTCTCCGCTAAATTTTCAGATTATTATTAGTTCAGCTTGAAGAAGATTTGTTTGTAAAAGATGAACGGACGGGGCAATCCTATATTGTTAAATTAAAATTCAAGCCATTCAAGAGGAATTTCAGCTATCGGATCATCGATTTTAAAAGTCTTTCGATTAGTTGGATTTTTTATAAAAGGGACATAAGCTTCTGTGGCAATCGCTGCATCCTTAGAAAGAATAGTTACCGGAAAAGCATCTTTGGCCATAAATACTAGCGGCTCTTTATTTTCATTCCAGACGTTTAACGGAATCCGTGTTTTGGTAACCGGATTATATTCCTCGTAGGAATAAGTCACTTTTTTTAATCCATCAGTCATATCTGAGCGGCGCACCAATATTCGAACCGAAGGGAGTTCTGCACCGCCTTCTTCCGATAGGAGAGCGGACATTGGTTTTGTCCAAGCTTCACTGCCATCTTTTCGTTCATAGACTTTTACCCAACCGCTTGTTGTTATCGGCCAAATCGGTGCACGATCTTTTGGTAAATAATTTGTCTTAATAACAATGGGCTGGCGTGCTGTAATTTCATTATAGTGTTTAGTTAAATATGCGTTATACACAAAGCCATCTGCACCTTTTTCATCGAATTCCCATTTCATTTTTTCAGAGATTGATAAAACTTTCATCGAATGGAAATCAACAAGCCCACTCATTGGAATCGACGAATCGTAGTCTTTGAATTTCACTTCATATTTAGATAAAAACACATTTTCAAGAATCGTGACTTTTTTTCCGGACAAAAAAGCGACTGGTTTTATCTCATCTGTATCCATCCAGACATCAAGAACAAACGTAGAATCACTATCATCCTCGCCGATGTAAACTAGATTTTTTGCAGAAACCGGTAGCATAATAAGTAGCAGAGCAATAATACAACCAAATATTTTTTTCATTTTTCCACCTCACTATAATTAATAAATCGCTATATGCTGAAGATATTCGACGAAAACAACCTCTTCCCTTTCAATAATGAAAATGGCTTTCTTCAAAAGAAGAAAGCCACTTAAATTTTAACCGATTAATTTGTTAATTTTTTCCAAATAAATAAGAAGAGAATTGCACCAACAGTACCCATGACAATTTGTCCTATAGTACCATCAACACTTAAGCCAAGAAATCCAAAGGTCCATCCCCCAACAAAAGAGCCAATAACTCCAATAAGCAAATTACCCAAAAGACCGAAGCCTGCTCCCTTAGTAATTTTGCCTGCAATCCAGCCGACGATAAGTCCGATAATAATTGTGTAAATCATGTTTTCTCAAAACCTCCTGATATGAATGATTAAACTTATTATAACACAAAATTAACTTTATGAAGTTTTAATTGTGGTAATATGATGGAAATCATACGATTCTAAATACAAAAAAGAAAAACCATGAGAGCAGAGGCTCCTGTCGCTCTTGATATTTTACTGGTGGGGCTAAGCAATAATAGCATATCTACTACACTGCCCAAGACATAAAATAATCATAAATCTTTTCGCACGGTGAATCATGGAATGGACAATCAAAGCTTGAGATGCGGGAGTTGAGTATCCAATTGCGCTATGAGGGTGGACAGAATTATAATGATGCACTCATTTTAAACAAGGATTAAACATTCCCCTAATTCGATATGATTGATCAAACGTTCCAATTAATACTGTAGTTTCGCTTTCAGCTGTAATTATTGCTACAGTATCCGTAATTTGCCTAATAAAATAAGAGACATAATGACTATTGTTTTCTTCTTCATCACATGGTAAAAGCAATAAATAATATAGTAAAAATCTTATTTTTCATAAATTTATCCAAAAATAATGATCATTTTTATCAAAACTTTGTTTTTGGGATACTTTTCATGATTCAGGTCAAAACTTTATTATTTTGACTTAGTATCAAATTTGCATAGAGATTTGTATGATTTTATTCCGGCAACTTCATTGACTGATTTTATTGCATTGTTTACCGCTTCAGCTAGGACTTCACTGGCAATTACACCCAGTGTATTTATCTCGCATTCTTTATCTCCTTTGGAGAATGCAAAAACCGTGTCACCGTCGAATGTTGTTGACACTGGGAATATCGACTTCACAAGACCATGTACCGCTTTTGCTGCCAGTAAATTGCATTGAGTTTTTGTAAGATTGGCGTTAGTGCCCACAATGGCGATGGTTGTGTTATCTAGCCTATACCGATACCCTTCCTCTATGCCGGCAGTCATGATTTCTATCGTATCTTGCGGAATGCCGCCTTTTAGTGCGCCGGCCAAGATTTCCCCTGTTTTATAATCTCGGACATCGCCAAATGCGTTTACGACAACAATCGCTGACACAATGATGCCATTTTCATTGACAAAGCTGGCTCCGCCAATCCCGCCTTTCATAATGCAATCATTCCCTAAAACTTTACCTACTGTCGCACCCGTCCCAGCGCCGTAATTTCCTTGCATCATACTTTCGCTGGAGGCCACAGTGCAGGCTAAATACCCCATTTCGCTCGTCGGTCGCACTTTCGCACTTCCCACGTTTAAATCAAAGATAACGGCTCCTGGTACAATGCCCACTTTGGCATATCCGGTATCAAAACCAATATTATTTTCCTCAAGATAGGTCATGATTCCATCCCCGACCGATAAGCCATAAGCACTGCCGCCGGTAAGAAAAATAGCATGTACTTGAGTGATTGTTTTTTCTGATTGCAGCAGGTTGCTTTCCCTCGAACCCGGCGCACCGCCACAAATATCAACGCCGCAAACTGCTCCATCCGGAATCAAAACTACTGTACAGCCTGTCAGATTTTCTTCATCTGTGACTTGGCCAATCAATACGCCATCAATATCTGTTAGGCAGTTTTTCATCTCCATGTTTGACCACCCCTCTTTCTTCTATTTGGTGGCATCGGACTTTGCGATTACCTACCTCAATTAGTGGAATTTCGCCACTCAAACACACATCTTTCCATTTCGGGCAATATTTTGCGTATTTACAGCCCTGAGAATGAGCTTTTTCATTACTGACAATAGGATCTGTTTTCCCTATCATTTTATCCATTCTTGGTACAGCCTGTATCAGTGCTGCAGTATAAGGATGCAATGGATGATTGTAAAGATCGACTGAATTACCGATTTCAACGATTTCACCACTATACATCACAGCTATTCGATCACAAAAATACGATACAACATTGATATCATGGGAGATAAATAAAAAAGCAACCTTCATTTCTTTACGCAGTGTACTCAGCATATTCAAAATAGTAGACTGAACCGAAACATCCAAAGCTGAAAGAATTTCATCTGCTACTATCAACTTAGGACTAAGCATTAGTGCACAGCCAATAGCAATTCTTTGCCTTTGACCGCCACTGAGCTCACGAACAAATCTCGATAAATAGCTTTCATCAAGTCCAATGGTATTTAGCATAGCCTTCACTTTTTCCAATCGCTCCTTTGAGGAGCAATTTCCCTGTATGATTAATGGCTCTTCAAGTATTCTCTTGATACTCATCATCGGATTAAGTGAGCTATATGGATTTTGGAATATCATTTGTATTTCAGCGCTATTTTGCTTACGGCTTAAAGTTGATAATTCATTACCACCCAGTTCAATACTGCCGGAATAATTTAATAACCCACATACAGCCTTTGCGGTAGTTGTTTTCCCGCAACCGCTTTCGCCAATCAGCCCAAAGGCTTCACCATTGTATATCTCAAAGGAAACATCCCGAACCGCCTTATTTAAAGCGTAATTATTTTTAAATGACAAATGTTTGGGCTCATATGCCACACTTAAATTTTTAACCGACAACATCATTTTTTGCACCTTCATCACCGCTCCTGCAATTTGCGAAACATCTGGAAAAATGACCTGGATTAATCTGCACAAAATTTGGCATTCCCCGAAAGCAGTCCTCATTTTTTTTACTGCATCGATTTACAAAAGTACACCGATTTTTTTGATGGTCTGTAATCTGAATACTTCCGGGGATACAGGTTAATAATTGTCCCCGTTTATCTATACTGGGGATAGAGGCCATCAAGCCTATTGTATATGGATGATTCGGATGATTAAATAACTCAGAAACATTTGCACTTTCAACGATTTGACCTGCATACATCACAGCCACCCTGTCGCAGATTTGTTTGACAACCCCAAAATCGTGAGAAATCAATATGATAGTACACTGGTACTTTTCTTTGATTTCCTTCAGTAAATGCAATATTTGTGCTTGAATCGTCGGATCAAGTGAAGTTGTGGGCTCATCAGCGATAATCAATTGAGGCTTATTGATAAGAGCGATTGCAATCATTACACGCTGACGCATACCACCGGACAATTCATGGGGAAATCGCCCCAGAAATTCTTTATCCTTAGGAAGACCGACTTCGCCCAGAACTTCTGATGTTCTTTCTTCTATTTGTTTTTTGTCCAGCTCACTATGCAAATATAATTTTTCAGATATTTGAATGCCTATTTTTACCAATGGATTGAGCGAAGTCATCGGGTCTTGGAAAATAATCCCGATTTCTTTCCCCAAATACTCAAGATGCTCTTCATTAGAAAGCCCAATCAAATCCTGCCCTAAATACCTGATTGAACCTGAAACAACAGTTATATTTTCTGGCAATAAATTAGCTATCGCCAAAGCGGTCGTGCTCTTCCCACACCCTGATTCGCCAACAATACCGAAGATTTCAGATTTACCGATCTGTAGAGATAATTGTTCAACAATCATCAAGCGGTCATTATGCTGCTTATACTCAATGGACAGCTCCGCAATTTCTAAAACCTTATCCATTTCGCTATCCCTCCTCTGCCGCACCGTCATACTCTAGTAGAGTTTCCGTATGCCCTCTCCAAGATAATTGAAGCCGCTGATAAGCAGAACGATAGCAATGCCCGGCAAAATTGCTCCCCACGGAGCATTGAATAGATAGGATTGAGCGTCATACATCATCCTTCCCAAGCTCGGAATCGGCGGCTGTATCCCAACGCCCAAATAACTTAGCGCAGATTCTACCATAATCGAATTCGTAATCACAATTATGCCGGTAGATAGTAATGACGGATATATATTGGGGAGCGTATGAATGAACATGATGCGAAAATTGCTCGCCCCCAGAACTTCCGCGTGCTGGATATACTCTAATTCCTTTATTTGGATGGCCTCATTTCGCGTCATTCTGACAAAAGCCGGCGTGAAAATAATAACCATCGCTATAATTAGCGGCACATTGCCACCGGCAAAGACGCTCAATAAAACCAATGCTAGAAGAATAGTCGGAATTGAGTTTATCGCATCAACTACTCTCATAATAAATTGATCCAGCAATCTATTGGCTCTGGAAGCGACTAATCCAATAGTAATTCCGATAGCGGCACTTAAAAAAAGAGTCATGCCGGAAAACATAAGAGAATATCTTATGCCAATCATAGTCCGACTAAAAATATCTCTACCTAAATTATCCGTACCAAAAAAAATCTCCGACGTGGGAGCTTGCAACTTCATATTAGGCTTCATTTCGTAAGCATCATGGGGAGTATAAAAAACACTTATTACGGCAATCAAAAGAAAGAGCATAATGAGCAGCATACCGACTTTAAATTCAGTGGATTTATTTTTCATATCGCAATCACACAGCCCTTATTCGCGGGTCATTCAGCCTAACGATTAATTCAACAATAAAATTAATAATAATCGTCAAAAATGAAATGTACACCACCAAAGTGATTACGACAGGAAAATCCCGACTACTAATCCCACCGATTAATAATCTTCCTATCCCCGGAATACTAAACACCTGCTCAATAATAATGCTCCCCGCCAAAACATCTGCTATGATCATCCCCAAAAATGTAAATATGGGAATAATCGCGTTTCTAAGAATATGCTTAAAGAAAATGTGGCTTTGCGTCCCGCCCTTACTTTTGGCGGTACGAACGTAATCTTGCTTGATTTGTCCGAGTATCGATGCTCGTATAAATTTTGCAAGCATACAAATACCGGGAATAGAAACCGCTAATGCCGGAAAAAATAAACTTTTCCAATACTGGACGGCATTTTGAGAGTAATGTACAAATTCTCCCGGAACAAATAATTTAAATGTAATGCCCAACAGCCAAATGATAAATATACCTAAAAAATAACTGGGTATTGAAAGCCCCAATATGATGCCATTACTAATTAACTTATCTAAATTTTTTCCATTGAAATACGCCGACATTATCCCTAAGGGGAATGATACGCACAAAATAATCGCAATAGACAAGACCCCAAGGGAAGATGTCACAATTAATCTATCCCATATCAAATCTTTGACAGGAATATTATATTGTACTGAATTCCCGAAATCTGCTGTCAATGCACCTTTTACCCATATAAGATACCGTTCAAATAAATTCTGATCTAACCCTAATTTTTCACGCAATATTTCGATTTGCTCCGGTGAAGCAGAAACCCCTGTCAATAGCGTAACCGGATCACCTGGGATTATGGTAAAAACAGAGTAAATGATAAGTGATACCAATAACATCGTGACCCATAGACCTATGAATTGACGAACAATGTGCTTCGCCATTTTCCCCTCCTACTGAGTGCAAGGAGATTTATAAACTCTCTCGCCTCATTTTTTAGTTAGGTTATTCCTAAAGATAATTTTATTCAAAATAGATTGTAGAACCGTCAAAAATATAAAGCGGATACGGTGTAGAGCCACTTATGCCACGGCGAAATACTTTCGGAGAAGAAATATCACAAATGAATACAGACGCAGCATCATCTGAAAGCATCGTTTGCAACCTGTGATAAATAGCTATTCTTTCTGCTTCGTCATTGGTCGTTAAGGATTTTTGGAATAATGCGTCATACTTAGTGTTTGAATAGTTAATAAAGTTAAATCTGTTACTCGATTCATAGCGAAATAGATAACTTCTAGGTGAAAGAGTGACCCCATCCACAGATATTACAGTTGTTTCATACTGCCGATTGGTGTAAGTTTCACTTAACCATGTCGGCCAGTCCACTTGGACGATTTTAGCTCTAATGTTAATTTCTGCAAGCTGATTTACGATAAGTTGTGCGGTATTTATATGCTGTTGATATGAAGATGGCACAGTAATCGTCATGCTAAAGCCGTCTGGATATCCAGCTTCTGTCAGTAATTCTTTGGCGAGTAATATTTTTGGCATATGCAGTATCAAGGCTTGAATTATACCCACTCGCCAAAGCAGGTATCACAGGAGAACCGGCTCTCTGCGCATGTCCATCATGAACAAGTCCTATAATCTCGTCTGCGCTGACAACATATGAAATTGCTCGTCTTACCCGAACATCATTAAAAGGTTCAACGGCATTATTAAGACATAGCATCTGAACAGCATTTGCGTTTTCATAAAAAATATTAAATTTTTCAGCGTCAAGCTGAGAAGCTGACATGCTATCTATTCTCCCGGCATCCAAGCTGCCTGATTTTAATTCAAGTAAAATTGTATTTACGCCAGACTTGATTTTAAAAATAAGACCGTCAACTTTCGGCAGCTCTGCATTCCAATATTTCTCATGTTTAACCAAAACAAGTTCTTGTTGTGGTGTGTAAGATTCAAACTTGAATGGACCTGTACCAATAGGGCTAGAATTTTGATTATCGTAATCTTTGGGAACAATCGCAGTAGTCATACTATAGTAGAATTCGCTATCCGGCTCTTTCAGGCTAATCTGAATGGTCTTTTCATCTATTATTTCTACTGATGAAATGGCATTCATACCTGTCCATTTATATTCAATAGCCTGCTCAATTGAATATTTCACATCCTCAGCGGTTACCTTCTCGCCATGATGAAAATATACATCCCGCAGCGTAAATACATACAAAGTAAAATCCTCTGACACTTCGTATTTCTCCGCCACAGCAGGTATGATTTCACCACTCGGAGACGGCTTTAAAAGCCCCTCAAATAAGTTAAACAACACAACCCTAGAATCGGCACTAGTCGCTTGAAACGGGTTAAGATGATCTGGTTCTGTAGTGACACCATAGGTAAATGTATTTGGCTTTACAGAACTTGTGGGATTTTCACTCGAGCCGCACCCTGCAAGAGCAAAGACACATAAAGTTAATACCAGTACAATCAGTTTTTTGTGGTTCATTTTTTTCTCCTTTCGAGTTCACCTCGTCTGTTGTGTTGGAACAAAGTATCTAACCTATCCTTAATAAAAACAGCTCAGAACCAGATTCAGAATTAAGTAACAAGAAGTAAATATACAACCGCGCTATGAAAATGAAGGCATCCTAATTTGATGTGCCCATCTAAAAATCAAGAATTCAGATTCTCCCTCAAAGCATCCAAAATCTCATTATCGCCTCCACATAGCATTTCCTACTAACATATGTTACAAGAATATCCGCACGATTTCAATAAAAAAAGAGCTCCTTCGCCTACGATTTTTCCCTTTACAAAATAAGCCCATAAAATTAAAGCTCTATGAAATCGCCACCAACACAGCTGAATAAACAGTTTTATTCTCATATAATTTACTAGAATAATTAAACCAGATACAGTTGCCAACGATTCCAAAGCCTTTACAAGCTTTCGGTTATATCCATAAAAATCACATTACAAAAGAGCTTATTGCATTGACCTGGGCTGAAAAAAGTAGTCACAAGAGGAATAAAATGGCACTACAACGGAGAAAACAGGAAAATAGAATATTGTGATTCTGCTTCGTAAATATTTATCTGAAGAATTAGCGACTTTTTTTGAAAGTACCATGTTTTGAATCTAGTTTCATTTGTTATAGTATTCGTTGTTGAATCAACATCTTTTAAAATCCAACCAGATTTTTCAAGCTCCGACTGGTAATGTTCCAGAAGAACATTACCTTCTACTTCTATTTTTTCCTGAATAGTCCAAACAGCTCTTTCGCCATTCGTATAGCGTCTCATTCTGTCATTAAGTTTCTTTGATGAATCCAACAAAGATATTTCCTTTATCGAATCGCGCATTACTCGACTTTTATTATCGTAAAATAAAGATAATGATACATTTGCTTTCTGTACGATTATGCACACAACGACAAAAAGAAAAACCATGCAAATCTTTTTACTACTCATATTTTTCCCCTTGACTCTATCTTGATTAAAAAAATCATTCTTTCATGCCCTTCAAATGATGTAGCCTTATCAAAACTTAATTCTGCCCTACGCCCATCTTTTAAAAAATTGGCTTTACTTACTTCTATCCAGCCATTTTTACAAAGTTCTTGCCGATAATAATCCATAATTTCATTCTCCGGTTCTGACGGAATTATTATAAGTCTACCACTAACTCTCCCTTCATCTGCTACTGTTCTAACACCAGATAAACTAAAACCATAACCGCTATCCATTGGTTTTATCAACGCATATTCACGCAGAACTTCATCTTTTTTTATTCTTTTTTCTTCTTCGGATTTCTTAATCACTACAGAAGCTACTACCACTATTAGTAAACACATACATATTAAAATAATATTCCTCTTGCTCATATTTATACACTACCTCTATCTCAAAAATCAAACCCATCAAAACGATATTTACCGGAATCATCATTCAAATTACTACTTCCACTTCCGCCACCATTTGGAGCACCTAATCCTTTTTTCAAATTCGCCGAAATACTTATGAATTACGAGCAATGTGGTGAGCTTTTAGCAAAATCAGTCTAAATACAACTTTGCAAATCAAAAATAACGGAAAACTTTTGAGGATTTTTTAGCAGTAGAATCAACGAATTTCATTATTTTTTTATAAACTGCTTTTTAAATTTTTCGTAGCACAATCCAGTTTGGGATATTTTTTCTGACCCAGATTACTTAAATATTTCTGTAAAATTAACTCAGGCTCAATTGGGCCATTCTGATATAAAAACGACTTATGGATGGAATGCAGCAAGAAGCTTCTGAAAAATTAAACACCAAAATTAAAGATATTTTGCAAAAATCTAACAATGGTTCTTAATCCTGTAATGGAAAACTTTCTATTTTCAGTAACAACAAAAAAACCACAAGGGCTACACCCCTTGTGGTTTATGATGTTTTATTGGTGGGGCTAAACGGATTCGAACCGCTGACCTCTTCGATGTCAACGAAGCACTCTAACCAACTGAGCTATAGCCCCAGTAAATACAGGAATAAGGATAACAAATCTCAGAGGAATTGTCAATC